>Ga0268299_1000237_pt1 | contig 209165 bp, 142 predicted proteins | sample NOBtaG_FD_193484 | JGI IMG/M metagenome (GOLD analysis project Ga0268299, IMG submission 193484) | Activated sludge microbial communities from bioreactor in Nijmegen, Gelderland, Netherland - NOB reactor | ecosystem: Engineered > Bioreactor > Aerobic > Activated sludge | place: Netherlands... | reverse complement strand
CCCCCCCGAGAAAAGGGATAAAAAGCAATGCCCCCAGCAGGGCAAAAAGGTACGCGTCGCGGTGCTTCATTTTTGGTACTTCTGATAAATCTGCTCGATTACCCGGGCCAATTTCAGGTCTCTTTCCGTCACGGTATTTCCGGCAGAGTGCGTGGTGAGATGGATTTCCACGGTGTTCCAGACATTACTCCAGTTCGGATGGTGGTTGTGTTTTTCGGCATGCAGCGCCACTTCGGTCATGAAGGCGAACGCTTCGGCGAAATCACGAAATTTAAAAATAGCCTGCAAGCGGTTGTTTTCTTCTGTCCACATGGCGCGTGTGTGTTGTTGCGGCAAAAATAACGCAGGTTTGCCGGGCGGTCTCAACTTTTTTTGCCGACGCCCGCACTTGTAAAGTGTCACAGAGGCTCACAGAGTTTAAGAGCACACAGAGTTTTTGTCATTCCATAGGAAACCGTCCGCTCTAAATCGGCAACAAAAACGCTGTGCGCTCTCAAACTCTGTGACACACCGAACTCTACTAACACCCGGATTCTTTGCGACGCACCGTACCTTTGAAGCGCGACAAAATCCGGGTAAAGCGCGCCGGAAAATACCTAACCAAACACCCTATTTTTTATGCAAGACTTGTTGGAGCAGATTGAGCAAAAATACCACGCGCTCGGTCAGAACCCGGAAACCTACCTGCAGGGCCTCCTGCTGAGCAAACCCGTAAATTACTGGGATTACATTCAGGTAGATACGTTACTTTCTCTGCAAAAACCCCGTACAGACTTCACGGACGAGACCATTTTCATCGTCTACCACCAGATCACCGAACTGGTGCTGAAACTGATCCGCCACGAACTGGAACAACTCACGATCGGCGACCTGCCCGATGCGGCGGTTTTTTCCGAAAAAATGCACCGCCTCGTGCGCTATACCCGCCTGCTGAGCACCTCGTTCAGCATCATGAACCAAGGCATGCGCTACGAGGACTACAACCAGTTTCGACTCGCCCTGGCGCCGGCCAGCGGGTTTCAGTCCGCGCAGTTCCGCTACATCGAGTTGCACTGCACGCCGCTGGACCACCTGATCCCCCCGTCCCGCCGTGCCGCTGTTCCCGAAAACTGCTCCATCGAGGACAAATTCCAGTACCTGTACTGGCAGGATGCCGGCTACGACCGCGCCACTGGGGCCAAAACACTCACGCTCCGGCAATTCGAGGAACGTTACCTCGACTCGTTCATCGCGCTTGCCCGCAAAATGGAAACGGAAAACCTGTACATGCGCAGTCTTGCACTGGAACAGCAGGGGCGCATCACCGACGAACTCCGCTCCGTGCTCCGCACCTTCGACTACACGTTCAATGTGTCCTGGCCACTGGTACACCTGCAAACCGCCCACACTTACCTCGGCGGCGGGCAGCACGAAACGGCGGCCACGGGCGGCAGCCATTGGGAAAAATACCTGCACCCGAAGTACCAGAAGCGCATTTTTTTCCCCAGCCTGTGGTCGGACGAAGAGCGGGTGGCTTGGGGGGATGTGCAGGGGTAGGCGGCAATTAGAGTATTGCCCAGTCAACATCAATTTTTAAATGCGCGCTACCTCTGCCGCAACATGCCCCGCTAGAGAAGTAATAAAAGTTTTTAGACTTGTCATGCCAGACAAATCCAAATAATCGCCGGTGGTTTCCGCCATTCGATTGGAGGTGATTACTGAAGCGGTGGTATAAAGTTGCTCCTGAACAAGTTTTTGACAAAGCAGGTCATATCGCTCCAAGTACGAAGTCCCTTCGAATTCTATGGAAACAGGGAAATGTGGGGAACTGTTTGTGACTGGTTTTCGAGACTCTATCGCATCTTCCACCATAATCATCCAGCCAGCAAACGGTCTGGGTTGTTTTCCAAAAGCGCCTTCCCGGTACGCCTTCCAAAAATCGTTCGCGGTACCGATTGCTTCCTCAACCCGATTATTGAAATTGTTTCCAAATGAAGGCCCGACCTGACTTTTGAGTTCGATAGCTGCAACTAACCGGTTTTGGCGTATAACCAGAATGTCCCAGAGTTTGGTAGGTCGGAAAAATCCAGGAAGGGTTAATAAGGCTTTTTTCAGGTGAATATCGGCGGCGGAAATTCCATTATCGATAATCACGTCGATCATCAAGGTCACAAAACCATCCATGTTTTTCCCGGCTGTGACACCGGAGCGTTCTCCCTGATCGGTGATTCCAGTTTCTAATTGTTTTTGCCTAGCCTTCTCACGGTTATTCCAAAAGGCTTGAGTAGCTTCTCGCGCCTTATCTTCAAAATTCGTCAAATTAAGTGCCATTTTATTTAATATTTACCTTGCTTAATGTCGCACGTTCGGCATCAGACAAGCCGTAAAGATCGAATACCACACGATTATAAGATTCGATATCATTGGCCGCTGTTGTCCGCATTAGCACTTGTTTGATGTTATCCGGAATATCTTGCCAACGCGGAACACGAATGCGCCGGAGATACTGCGCCTGAAAACGCAAATAGCCCCCACGCATTCGAGTGGTGTAAGCCGAAACAAACAATTGGGCAATACCGGATCGCAAAACGGTTTGCAATGCTCGCAAGTCCCAATCGTCCGAGATAATGTAATACAGATTATGGTGTGGGTAGAATTCTCCAGATTCATACACAATGTGTGCTTGGCCTTTAATGTCAGGAATGAGGAGTTTGGGCTTTGAAACCAAGTCAATGTGAATAGAGTCAATTGTTCTATACCAGTTGGTAGGTGATTTGCGGGCGCAATGCCGCTTTGCTATCCGGTCTTTTCGGACTTCGAGATACTGCCGGAGTAGAGGATAGCGATTGAGATTCACCAAACTGCCGTCTGCTTCGAAAGGATTGATTAAGCCAAGACCGCACCAGTGCATCTCTCCGGAAACGACATCTTGAGTTGTAGCCAACCGCAGTTTGCGGCTTGTCTCAACGTCTAGACAATTAAATGGCCCGATAAATGCTTCGTCGGCTCCTGTCGCCACACCGATGCCAACCCTGCATCCAGCTTCCTCCAAAGTGGGAAAAGTTGTCTCCAAGCGGCGAACGATGTCGAGCTGGTCGGGCGAATCAAATATCCAAGGCTCTGCCCCATTCACGACACTTTTTTGTTCTCGCACATCAGCACGGGCATGGATTGCAGGCGCAACAAGTGCTGTGGCTAAATCTTTAAGACGTTTTTTGTCAATGTCCGGTTGGTGAGCGATACGAGTCGTATCGGCTGTCTGACGCGCAATTACAGTAATAGATGGGTAGGCGGAGACCTCAGTATGAAATGCTGGAGTATCCACCATATCAACATATACTTTCAAGTGATAATTTTTTGAAACCATCTTTCGAAGCGGGCCGCCATAACGGTTTTTTGTCCATCTGTCCGAACAAATAAAAGCAAGATGACCGTTAGGTGCAAGTAAACGCAATGACCGTTCTATGAATGGAATGTACAGATCGGCCCGATCATACAAGGTGGTATATCGCTCACGATAAGCGGCCAAAAGCACCCCGGGAATACGTTCCTGGCGAATATAAGGTGGATTACCGACCACGAAATCAAAATCTTGGGGCAATTCTGAGAGAAGAAAATCACCTTGAATTAGCCAAACTTGAACGAGCCGGGCGGCTACATCTGTTGGAATACCGTGTTCACTTAATAAATCAAGGAGTCTATGCTGGGTTTTGTTAAACGTCGCACTATGGAGTTCCACAGCACAAATACACTTGTTCAGTATTTCAAACGCATCACCATTTTTTTCAGTTGACAACCTCCAAGAATGCAGCAATCGTTCTACCATCGTTATCAAAAAATCACCATTCCCAAAAGACGGCTCAAGTATACTCATTTGGTATAAGGGCCTATCCGTTGTGTAACCTGCTAAATCAAGGATAAACTCCGCTACATGCTGGCGTGTAAAAATAGCGCCGCGCTCCTCTATCCCTGCAGATGCCATTCCTGCAATGGCACTCAACACGTCTTCTTGGAAAATCAAGGAGGTCTGCAATTTAGAATGCAATGGAATCGACGACATAATCGATGTGATTTAGCAAGTGTAAAATTTAACAATTTATCAATTCAAGTCGTAACCTTTCGTTGATGTCGGAGTATTACCTCGAATTTTCATAACACGATAATCTGCTCCTATAGAGATTGCGGTTTTTGGAAGGCGAAAATAGGGGTGCCCTTTACGTTATTCCGGCGGCAGCCATTGGGAAAAATACCTGCACCCGAAGTACCAGCAGCGCATCTTTTTCCCCAGCCTGTGGTCGGACGAGGAGCGGGCGGTTTGGGGGGATGTGCAGGGGTAGGCGGCATTCAATGCACCCACCAGGCCAAGCATGCCGCCCCGAACCCCACGAGGTACCCTTGCCACAAATCCCGATACACATGGGCCTTGAGCACCAACCGGGCCGAGCCTACACAGCCTGCCAGCACCACGCCGAGGGCGAGGGCCGCCGGCAGGCTGATCTCGAGCAACCCGCCGGGTACCGGAATGCCGAAGGTGCTGCCCGGCCATTCGAACGAGAGCAGGAACAGCATCCCGACCAGCCCGCCCATGCCGGTGGCATGAGCACTGATTTTGGTGAAAATGTTGATGAAAAAAGCCGCAAACAGCGCAATCGTGGCTCCCAGCACACAAGCCTGGTAGAACGGCGGTACTTGTCCGCCGGATTTCAGGTTCTGGTACAGCCACAGGTAAAACACCCCCGTGACAATATACGGCCCGATGCGTTCCTGCCGGTCCGGCGACTCCAGGCTGCGCACAAACCCCAACGGTTTCATCACGGCTATGCCGATGCCGGGGATGAGCGCCGTGGTAGTGAACACGTACAAAAGCAGGAGCAGTGCCTTTTTGTCGCCGGGACTGTTCACCCCGAATGCAAACGGGTTGACGAAAAGCAACAGCAGCAGGGCAAATGTCGGCAACAGCATGGGATGACCGACGGTGGAAAACAGGTGTGCGAAAAAACGTGGCATGGTGTCAGCGTAAAATGGCAGTACCGATGGCGCATTCCAGGCAGCGCTTGGCATCGCAATAGTGCGATTTCAGGTGCAGCAGCGCTTGCGATTGGGCGGCGTTTTGGGCTGTTTGGCCCAGGTTTGCCCAGCCGGCCACCACGGTGTTGACCTCGGCCGGCAGCGCTTCGAGCAATAGCAACGCGCTGTCCTGCTTGTCGGACATACCCTTGGTGCGGCCGTAGTGGAACAAGAACGGCGCCACGGTATTGATGAGCAGCAAATGTACGAACTCGCGGCCCAGCGGTTTCGCTCGGGGAGCCGCGCTTTTTTCAAATCGAAAATGCGTTCGCCAGTACGCGCTCACATCCACGCAGAACAAGTGCTCGATCTCGGCCTGGTTTCGTGCCGCCATTACCGCGCTGAACAACAGTGTCGAACGGTGCAGCAGCGCCGCGAACTGCGCCAAACGCACCGTGGGAAATCCGGCAGGGCGCAGCCGAAAAAATTTCCACTGGCTCGACGCGATAGCGGTCAGGTCGTACTTGTGCCGCAAAAACCGGTACTCTTTAGCAAGTGCCCTGGGATAATCATCTTCGAACGGGTCTTCCAAGAATCCCGCCTGCCCGAACAGCAACGCCTCCACCTGGAACAGGCTGTTTTGGTGTTTGGCCAGCAGGCGCAAGGGCAACACGCGGGCAAGTGCCTCGAACGGCTCCACATTGACCTTCAGCCCGAACGTACGGGCCAGCACCCGGTAAAATGCTTCTTCCCAATTTTGCCCCGTATCGCGAAGGGTTTGTTCCACACTTGCCGTTTTTTGTTCCAGCCGCTCCACCAATACGCGATCTGTCCAATTGGTTCGCAGAATTTCAGGTACTGTGCCGAATACTCGCGCACAGGGAATCCACGCGCGTTCGTGCTCGAGGCGCAGGTATTTGTCCAACAAACTGGGCGGTATTCGGCGGCGCAGTTCCAGGCAGGGGAGGCGTTCCCCGTTGGGTCGCACCAATTGCCGGTCTTCGTCGAGCACGACGTGCAACACCACATTGTCGTAGGCCGGGTCGCCGTCGTGGCGGTGCGCCAGCCAGTCGGAGGCGTTCAGATGCAATTCCACATTGCCGGCCCAGAGCGTGTCGCCGATTCGGACGCGAGCGTTGAAAAAATCGGGGCCGGCGTGTGCGTTCAGCTCGCCGGGGTGCAGGATTTCAAGGGGCCGGCCATCGGACGTGCGCAGGTCTTGCGCATCGAAGCGCCGCCAGCGCCAGAGGAAGTGCAGAAAATCTTCGCGCATGACATCATGTGTTTTTACGCAAGCAATTTCCCGAACTTTTCCCGGCAAACAACCCGGCAACAAATATTTATTGAAATTTCATTTGTTTCTAAAAAACTGAAAAACAGTTTTTTAGGGACGTTTTTTTGACGTACAACCAACAACTCAGGAGGGGGCAGCGCGCCGAAAAATTTGTAACGAGAGCACCTCGGCACCGCATTTTTTTGTCCCGACCCGTTTGTCATCCCGAAGGGAACCGTCCGCTCTGCGGAGGAAAACCGCGTGCATGTCCCTTCTAGAGCGGACGGTTCCCTTCGGGATGACAAGCAGGGCTCGGTGGCTCACTGTGCACGAAAACGCGGATCAGGTCATCCTCGATCGTTTCCGATTCGACAAGCCGCGCATCTTCCGAGATGGCCGGCGCGACCACGCCTCCATGCAGGAAACGAGGGTTTTCGAGCATTCGGATTTCGTCCCAGCAGCCGGTTTGCAGAAATTGGCCGAGTATGTTTGCCCCGCCTTCCACGAGCAGGATCGAGCGCTTTTCCTGTGCCAGATGTTCCAAAAGCCAGGGAATCCAGTCTGGTGTCGGTGGGGCAAGAAACTTGGTTTGACGGTATGTTTTTGAATGGGCAGGACCGATGATCCAAGTTGGCAGGCTGTCGTCGAGCAGGTGGGCGGTTGTCGGAATTTTGCCGCTGAAATCGAGTGCGATGCGCAGGGGTGATTTCCCAAAATACAGGCGGTTGTCGAGGCGCGGGTTGTCTACCAGCGCGGTCGTGGTGCCCACGAGAATGGCGTCCGATTCGGCACGCCAGCGGTGTACGAGGCGTTGGCTCAGGGGGCCGGTGATGGCAGTGCGTTCCCCTTGCCGTGCCAGGTAGCCGTCGGCACTTTGGGCCCATTTCAGAATGATGTATGGGCGTTTTTTTTCGATCCAGGTGAAAAAAGCACGGTTCAGGTGGCGGCCTTCGGCTTCCAGAACGCCGGTCTGCACGTCCACGCCGCCGGCCCGGAGTTTTTGCAAACTTTGTCCGGCCACCAGCGGGTTGGGATCGGTATTGGCCACCACCACACGCGGTATTTTTTCGGCCAAAATGAGGTCCACACATGGCGGGGTTTTCCCGAAATGGAAACAGGGTTCCAAATTGCAGAACAAGGAGCTCTGCGAAATCAAATGCCGATCCGCTTCGGTCACAGACCGAACGGCGTTTACTTCTGCATGCGCTTCGCCATAGCGCCGGTGCCAACCCTCGCCAATGATCCGGTCGGCGTGTACCAGCACAGCCCCCACCATGGGGTTTGGCGACACGCTTCCCGCTCCCAGTCGGGCAAGTTGAAGGCACCGGCGCATATACTGTTCCATGTTGGAAGGTTTAGCAGCACCCGCTTCCGGGCTCACAGCAGGCGATGGCCGTTTTCAGTTCGGCCAAGTTGACTTTGCGTTTTTCCTTGCGTTCGCTACGGGGCTGTCCGCCCGGTTTTTCAGCGTACACGGTGATGCTGAAAATGCCGGTACCCGAGGCCAGAAACGCCCGCAGTTCCTCCTCCGAGAGGTGTTCCAGCAGGATATGGTCGGGAATCAGCACGGGCTTCACTTTCTGGATTTGCAGGTTTTCGAAGCCCGTCTCCTGAATCAGGCCGAGGTATTCGTCCTGCTGAATGGCCCCCGAGACGCAGCCGGCGTACATCTCGGCGCTCTGGCGCAGGGCATTGGGCAGGTCGCCGACGAGCACGATGTCGCTGATGCTGAAATGACCGCCTGGGCGCAGCACGCGCTGGATTTCGGAGAACACGCGGCTCTTGTCGGGCACCAGGTTGAGCACACAGTTGGACACGACCACGTCCACGGAGTTGTCGCTCACGGGCAGTTCCTCGATGTCGCCCTGCCGGAATTCGACGTTGTTGAACCCGAGTTTGTCCGCGTTCAGGCGTGCGCGATGGATCATTTCCGGCGTAAAGTCCACGCCGATGACCTTGCCCTCCGGCCCGGCGGCTGCACGAGCCACGAAGCAGTCGTTCCCGGCGCCAGAGCCGAGGTCGAGCACGGTGTCGCCTTCGGCGATGCGGGCGTGTTCGGTAGGCAGGCCGCAGCCAAGCCCGAGGTCGGCATCGGGGTGGTAGCCTCGAAGGGCGGTGTAAGAGTCCGACATGATGCTGTAGGTGCCGGGGGCGCCGACACCGCAACAGGAGTTGCCGTTGGTTTCCCGGCTTTGCCGGGCGATTTCCGCGTATTTCTCGCGGACGGTGGATTTAACAGATTCGGAATGTGTCATTGTTTTTGTTTGTATAGTTTAAAAAATTAGCAGGAACAGTCGGGTTTGTTGGACGAAAAGAGATCGTCGAGCAGGTTTTTCAGGCGTGCCAGTACCGTGCGGTTGATGCAATAGCAGGACTTGGCCCCTTCGACGGAGCCGGTGATCAGTCCGGCGGATTTGAGTTCTTTCAGGTGCTGGCTTACGGTACTTTGTGCCAAGGGAAGCACGTCCACGATTTCGCCGCACACGCACACATTGCGGTTGGCCAGTTCGCGCAGGATAGCCACACGGGCCGGGTGCCCAAGGGCTTTTGCAAGATCGGCAAGTTCGTTTTCCAGGTCGCCGAATACTTCTGTTTTGGATGCCGCCATGGCGTTGCGTGTTGATGCTTTGTTAAAATTTATCGCAAAAGTACGATGAATAATTTCAGACGCAAGCGATTTAAAAAAAATTATCGTAAAAATACGATTTAATTAATGTCATAAACACGCAGCAGGAAGCATCGGGCTATGCAAGAGCCTGTTTTTCAAGCCGTTTACGCCACTCCAGATATCCCAGAACGGAAAGTGCCAAAAACACGAGGTATTGGAAAGAAGTGAACGGATAGCCTTTGATGAAGTACAGGGGGATGGCCGCGAAGTTGGTCAGCGCCCACCAGAGCCAGTTTTCCAGTTTTTTCCGGGTCATCAGGAGCATGCCGGTATAAGCTGTCGCGGAGGCGAACGCGTCGGCCATGGGCACAGTGCTGTCGGTCCAGTAGCGGAGAATCAAGTAGAGACAGAGCCAGCACAGGACAAAAAAAATAATGGTTTGCTGCCACTCCCGAGAAGAACTCGTGGTGATACGCAGGACATCCTTGCCGGAATCCTTTTTTGCCCATAGAACCCAACCGATGAGGCTCATAACGGTGTAGTACAGATTTACGCCTGCTTCGGCGTAGAGGCCCGCCACGCAACTCAGGTAAATATAGATCGTCGTGTTGACGAGCCCGGTAGGGAACACCCAGATATGTTCCATTCTGGAGAGTACGACGCTGGCGATGCCGAAAAACACGGCCACAAATTCCAGCCAAGTAGTGGCGAGCAGGCCATTGACCAATTGTAGCCAAATGTCATGCATGGTCATGGTGAAAACAGGTTGTCGCGAGGTATGTCTTTTTTGGCGAAAACAGCAAAGCCTTCCACTGCTTCAGAGCAATGGAAGGCTTTGGTATGACCTTGTTCCCAAACGTAGGGAACTACTGCGGAATGGTGCTTCCACAGCTCGAGTTCCACGGGAACACTTGATCAAACGGTTTTGAGCCGCTTTTACCACCTTCAACACGAACCATTTCGTCCTTGTCCAGAACTTTCATGGACTCCTGAATGGTATCAAGCTGGCTCTTAGCGTTGTCAGGCTGCTCTTTTTGTGCAGGCTCGTTCGTCTTTTTAGAAAGAAATGTGAACATAGGTGTAGGCTCACTCTTTTACAAAGGCCAAAGGTAGTGGGATTTTATTCAAAATCAAGAATACGGTCGGTTTTTTGTATTTCAGGTATCAAAACAAAGTTGATCGGTAGGAATAAGGGGTGATTTGTGCAGCCGGTACAACGGGGCGGTGGCAACATTCATCAATGCAGGGGTCGCGCCTTACTTTTGCAGCTCCGAAGCAGCATTGTCTCCATAAACAATTAACAATCACACCTGTTTCAGTATTTTTGATCCATAAGCATGGCGATCTATTCCATCCGCGATCTGGAAAAACTTACCGGAATCAAGGCCCATACCATTCGGATATGGGAGCAGCGCTATCGGCTGGTTTCTCCCGCACGCACGGAAACAAATATTCGGTACTATACCGATGACAACCTTCGGCATCTGTTCAACATCGCCTTGTTGAACCGGTATGGCTATAAGATCAGCAAACTGGCCAAGATGCAGCCGGAGGAAGTTGCCGCTAAAGTCGCCGACATTGCCGAGAGCAACAACAGCCCCAACACACAAGTCGAGGCCCTTACCTTGGCCATGATTGATTTTGACGAGGCTGCCTTCGACCGGATTTTTGGAACCTACAGTTGGGAAAACGGATTTGAGCAAACCGTTTTGCAACTGATTTACCCGTTTTTGGACCGATTGGGGGTACTGTGGATGGCGCATAGTGTGAGCCATGCGCACGAGAAGTTCATCACAAACCTCATCCGGCGAAAACTTTTTGTAGCAATTGACAAGGAAAGCATCACCACGGCCGATCAAGGCGCCAAGTTTTTACTCTATCTGCCCGATGGCGAGGGACAAGAACTGACGCTTCTGTTTATGCACTTTTTGCTCAAGAGCCGGCATCATAAAGTCGTCTACCTCGGGAATGGAATCACCTTGGACGACCTCCGGGATGCCTGCCAGTCGTTCAAGCCGGAGTACATCTTCACCATCCTGCATACCCCTTTGGCGCGGCAGTCTATCCAGACATACGTGGATACTGCCGCCAAAACTTGCGGCACAGCGCAAATTCTTTTCAGCGGAGCGCAAATGTTCGTCAATCCGGTGAAACTGCCGCCCAACGCCCGTTGCCTCACCGGATTGCCGGACGCGTTGCGGTTGCTGGACGAACTGCCGCGGAGCCAAAAGGATTAACTTTTTTTCCAACCCACAAAAAAACCACACGGACATAGTGCTCGTGTGGTCTTCGAATATCCAGCCGTTGGATCAAATCAGGCCTCAGGGCCTTTGTCCTCGGGCACCTCGGCGCTATCTGCCTCTTTGGTTGCAGCGCTCTTTTTCTTCGGCTTGGCAGCCGGCTTGGCGGCCGGTTCCTCTGTCGCTGTTTCGACAGGTGCCTCCGCAGTTGTCGGTTCAGGCTCCGTCGCCTCGGTGCTTTTTTTTCGGGCAGAAGCGGCTTTTTCCCGTTTTTCGGCCAAGTTATCGGCGACTTCCTCGACTTTTTCCACTACATCGCCAAGCAGGTCGTCGGCTTTCTCGATGGCATCATCAAGCAGATCTCCTGCTTTTTGTCCCAGCACTTTGCCGACGGCCTTGACGGTGTCCAGCACGTCTTCGAGGGATTCGCCCAGCAGTTTGCCTGCCACATCGAACGCGTTTTCGTCGGACGAGCGCTCTGTCGTATCAGCCTTCGGAGCTGCACCCGAGCTGTCGGGAGCCGCCGCAGCAGTGATCTGTTCGGAAATTTCTTTTTTGGCAGCGGCCTTGGCTTCTTCGAACTTTTTCCGTTCGGCCTCTTTCTCCATGCGCTTGGTCTCTTTTTCCTTGGCCATGTTCATCTGGCGCTCTACATCCGCACGGGTGGCGTTCATTTCGTCCAATTTTTCGCGTTTGGACGCCACGCGCTCTTCGATCATCTTGATTTTGGCGCTGCGGATTTGGGCCTCGAGTTGGCCTTCGGTGGCGGCTATTTTTTTGCTCTGGAAGGCCAGTTCTTCCTCGTCGCGGCGCACGCTGTCCTCCATGCGGCGAATGGCATCGCGCAGGCCGCCGATTCGGCGTTCGTGGCGTTCGACGAGCGAACCTTCATTGGCTCCGGGGCCGAAGCGGCGCTCCTTGGCTTTTTTGAATGCCTTGTCGAGGCGATCCCAGAGTTTGTTCCGGTGCTCGTTGCTCATTTTTGCTTCCCGGTACCGGCGCTGCATGTTTTTCAGGTCGTCGAACACGGAATTGAGTTTGGCGCCACCGGCGGCGATGCGTTGTTCCACATCTTCAAGGCGGTTTATAAACTCGTCGTACACCGATTGAGACGTGGACATGAACTCGTCCTGCACCTTGGCACGGAGTTTCTTCAGGTCTTCAAAGAGGATATTGATATTGTCGCGGAGGCTGTCGGCGTGGTTGCGGAACAGGTTGCGGTCGCGGGCCTGCTCCTGGACTTTGTCCCAGAAGCCCTTGAGGCTGTCCCATACGCCGGCATCGTAGGTATGCAGGGACTGGACTTTTTCCTTGAAATCGGCCAGTTCCTGCAGATAGGCCTGGTGGAGTTTGGAGGAGAGCACGACGAAGTGCCACTCGGTTTGCGCGCGCTGGATTAGCCCGTTGCGGTCATCGGCCTTCAGGTCGTCCGGGAGCAAGGTTTCAGTCATGCTGAGCTCGCGTTCCAGTACGGTGTGTTCGGTCGGGAATTCGACTTCGGTACCGGCCTTCCATTCGTTCATCAACTTGTTGAAAAACTCTTCGGTGGCTACGGATTCCGGAAAGGTGTAAAGCAGGACTTTGTTTTCATCTGCCTTGAGTTCCAGTGCGATCAGTACTTTCTCATTTTCTGCGTTGGTTCCCCAAACGACGATCTTGTTCTTCATTGCGATACGGTGTGCGGTGCACGGTTGACGGTTGACGGTTGACGGTTGACGGCGCATGATGCAGCCGGGCCGACGGTGCGGTATGGTTGATAAGAGGGGGCAAAATTAGGTGGTGACGGCGTGTTTTTGTGTTTTTGGCCGTCTTTGTTTCAAAATTCCTTGCGCCAACAGATACTCGGCAATCTGCACAGCGTTTGTGGCGGCGCCTTTGCGCAGGTTGTCGGATACGATCCACATATTGAGCGTATTGGCCTGGCTTTCGTCGCGGCGCAAACGCCCGACAAACACCTCGTCCTTGTCGTGCGCATGAAGCGGCATGGGGTACTGGAGGTTGGAAGGGTCGTCAATGACCACGACACCGGGCGCCTTTTCCAGCAACTGGCGCAGCTCGTTCAGGTCAAAATCCCGTTCGAACTCCACATTGACCGACTCGGAGTGGCCGCCCATGACGGGCACGCGCACGGTGGTGGCGGTCACCCGGATGGTGTCGTCGCCCATGATCTTTTTGGTTTCCTGCACCATTTTCATTTCCTCTTTCGTGTAGCCGTTCTCCAGGAACACGTCAATGTGCGGCAGCAGGTTCAGGTCAATGGGGTATGGGTAGGCGCGTTCGCCGGGCTTTCCCTTCCGCTCGTTCATCAACTGGTTGACAGCCTTTACGCCGGTGCCGGTGACAGACTGGTAGGTGCTGACCACCACGCGTTTGATGGTATAGCGGTCGTGCAGCGGCTTGAGGGCCACGACCATCTGGATGGTGGAACAGTTCGGATTGGCGATTATTTTGTCTTTTTTGGTCAGAACATGTGCATTCACTTCCGGAACCACCAACTTTTTGTCGGGGTCCATGCGCCAGGCGCTGGAGTTGTCCACGACCACCGTGCCGACCTCGGCAAACCGGGGCGCCCATTCCTTGGAAGTGGTGCCCCCGGCACTGAAAATGGCTACATCCGGCTTTCTCCGGATGGCCTCCGTCATGCTGACGATCTTGTACCGCTTCCCGCAAAACTTGATCGTTTTGCCCACCGACCGCTCGGAAGCGACCGGGATAAGGCGCGTGACCGGGAAATTGCGCTCCTCGAGCACCTGAAGCATTTTGGTGCCCACCAAACCCGTGGCACCGACTACGGCTACTTTCATTTTTTTGTTGACTGGTTAGAAGGTTTCGGGTTAGGAGGTTTCGGGTTAGGAGGTTTCGGGTTAGGAGGTTTCGGGTTAGGAGGTTTCGGGTTGGAAGGTTTCTGGCAGCGATAACTTTTAAACCCGAAACCTTCTAACCCGAAACCCTCCAACCTTGAGCGCGCAAAGGTATGGTGCAAAAAGAGGATGTTGGGTAAAAGAAATTGCCCGAATTGGCGACCTTCGCGCCGAAAAAAAGACATGGATATGTTCATACGCATGCACAAGGAGGGTTTTGCGATTTTGATCGCCGTCGGACTTTTCCTGTTGTTGCTCAATGTCGCGCTGCGTTTGCTTGGTTCGCTGTATTTCTGGCCCGTTTTGGTGCTATCGCTGATCCTGTACGGCTTAATCGCACAGTTTTTCCGGAACCCCGTACGCGCAATTCCAGTTCTGGACAATCGGCTCGTGTATGCCCCTGCCGATGGCCGGATTTGTGTGATCGAAGAAGTGTACGAAGGCGAATATTTCAAGGATAAACGGCTGCAGGTCTCCATCTTCATGTCGCCGCTCAATGTGCATGTGAACCGGAATCCGGTGGGCGGCCTTGTTCGCTACTTCCGATACCATGCCGGCAAATACCTGGTCGCATGGCACCCCAAGAGCAGTACCGAAAACGAACGCACGACGGTGGTGTACGATACCGGCGCCGGGCAAATACTGATGCGCCAAATTGCGGGCGCCGTAGCCAAGCGCATCAAATGGTACGTCAACGAAGGCGATCAGGTAAAACAAGGAGAAGACATGGGGTTCATCAAGTTCGGCTCCCGCGTGGACCTGTTCCTGCCCATCAACACCAAAATAGAGGTAACCTTGGACCAACACGTCCGGGGCAACCTCGACGTGATCGCCAAACTACCCAACTAACCAGTCAACCAGTCAACCAATCACCAGTCAACCAGTCAACCAGTCACCAATCAACCAGTCAACCAGCCAACCATGACGGAACAAGAGATTTTGCGCCGGGAGGCGCTTCAAAAATTGCGCGAACTCGGCATTGACCCCTATCCTGCCGACATGTTCGACGTGACGGCATTCGCCGCCGATATCCTGGCCAACTATCAGGAAGAGGTGCTGGAGGACGGCTCCAAGAACCGCCTCAACTTTCAGGAAGTTGCGCTCGCCGGGCGCGTCATGGCGTCACGGGAGGCGGGCAAGGCACTGTTCATGAATTTGCAGGACAGCAGCGGCCGCATCCAGTTGTACCTCCGCCGCGACGACTTTGCGCAAGGCGAAGATTTCACCTTTTTCGATGTGGCCATAAAAAAACTGCTCGATCTGGGCGACTACATCGGCGTGCACGGCTTTGCTTTTAGAACCAAAACCGGCGAAGTGTCGGTACACGTCCGGGAACTGAAGTTTCTGGCCAAAAGCCTGCGCCCGCTGCCCATCGTGAAGCGCGATGCGGAGGGGAATATCTTCGACGCGTTCACCGACCCGGAACAGCGCTACCGCATGCGCTATGTGGACCTCACGGTGAACGCCGAGTTCCGCCAAATTTTCATCAAGCGCAGCAAAATGATCCGCACCATGCGGACATATCTGGACGAACTGGGCCTGTTGGAAGTGGAAACGCCCATCCTGCAGCCGATCCACGGCGGCGCAGCGGCACGGCCGTTCTCGACGCACCACAACACGCTGGACATGAAACTGTACCTGCGCATCGCCAACGAATTGTACCTCAAGCGCCTGATCGTGGCGGGCTTCGACGGAGTGTACGAGTTTGCCAAAATGTTCCGCAACGAGGGCATGGACCGCACGCACAACCCGGAGTTCACCGCGCTGGAATTTTATGTGGCCTACAAAGACTACAACTGGCTGATGGACGTGACCGAGCAAATGCTCGAGCGCGTGGCCCGCGCCCTGAGCGACGACGGCGGCGCAACGGTCACGTTTGGGGAACATACGCTCGACTTCGCCGGGCCGTACACCCGCCTGACCATGTTCGATGCCATCCACCAGTACACCGGCCTGAACGTGGAAACCGCCTCCGAGCAAGACTTGCGCGCCTACTGCCGTCAGGAGCACATCGAACTGGACCCCAGCATGGGCAAGGCCAAGTTGATTGACGAAATCTTTGGCGAAAAAGTGGAAAAACACCTGATCCAGCCAACGTTTTTGATTGACTACCCGGTGGACATGTCGCCGCTCACCAAAAAGCACCGCAGCAAGCCGGGTTTGGTGGAGCGCTTCGAACTGTTCGTGAACGGCAAGGAAGTGGCCAACGCCTACTCCGAGCTCAACGACCCGCTCGACCAGCGCGAGCGCTTCGAGGATCAGCTCCGCCTTGCCGCCCGCGGCGACGAGGAGGCCATGGCCATGGACGAGGATTTCCTGCGCGCCCTGGAGTACGGCATGCCGCCCACCGGCGGCATCGGCTTCGGTATTGACCGGCTGGCCATGCTGTTCACCGGGCAGTCAAGTATTCAGGAGGTGCTGTTTTTTCCGCAGATGCGGCCGGAGGTGTGAATGTCGAACGTGTGGAAAATGATTTTGCGCACTTGTACTATACCCGACGGAAAGTGCTTTGCGAAAATTGTCGGGTGCTTGCTCTATTCACCGGGCATAAAACTACACTCATTTATCATGTGGAGCACAACTCACCGTTTGGTACTTGCTACATTATTACTGATAGCACCTTTTATTGCAACGGCTCAATGGGAGATCATCCCTTCGCCTGGCGCTACGGGGGTTAATTCGCTAGCCTTGATTGGCAACAAATTCTTCGCAGTTTCCAGTAGGGCAATCTTGCGGTCTGATGATTTTGGCTACACTTGGGAAACGGTGCCCACGCCTTTTATTGGGCAATTGGGCGATGAAATTCGGCAAATCCGCGAGCACAAAGGCGTGCTGTATGTGATGAGAGGCAATAACAGCCCTCAACAATTGTGGAGCAGCAGCGATGGCGGACAAAGCTGGCAGCAAAATGACTTTATTTCGATTGTAACAGTCGGTGAGAATGAGCCGGATTTGAGTTTTTCAGAAGAGTATGTTTTTTTCTACGCCATGAATAAATTATGGCGGGCTAGGTTGGATATGATGCCGAATGCGATTTGGGAAGAAGTGGCCAGCTCGTTGTCCGGGTATGGAATACATGACGAAGAACTGTGGATCAATGCCAATTTTGAAGTATTGCGTTCAAAAAATTGGGGTATCTCCTGGGACACCTTGCATACGGCCGTCTCGGACCGCACAACCTTCGCTTTTCATGGTGACACCATTCTGATGGGTACCGATTATGTTTGTTTTCGCTCTGTTGATAATGGACAAACGTGGAGCGAAATATCATTTGATCCGGATCAGATTTACAGCAAGGTGGCTTATCGCTATGGTCGATGGTATGCACTGAATGACTTCGCCGGAGCGAGCGACGTGTATGTGTCAGACAACGCATTTTTTTCGCGCAGCCTGCTCGCTAATTTCAACCTGTTGATTGATGGACGCAGTGTGCATCGCATAGGTGGACTGCTGCTTGCACCGGGCACTACCGGTTGCTGGATGTCTATAGATGGAGGTACAACATGGAACTTGCGAGGCACGCGCATGGGCGAGCCCAGCGCACATCCCAATTTCATCCGTGTTGGCAAGTATGTAATGATGTACTCCGGGGTCAGTCCCCATAATTTCAACACCCTGACCTGGATTTCGGCCGATGAGGGAGAGACTTGGTACCGGCCGGCAAGTGGCTCGTTGTGGAGTAACTCCCAGCATTTGGTCGTCGAACGAAACGGTGCATACTTTGTGACATCCGGCAACAAAGTCTACCGTTCCACAAATGAATTGACCACTTGGGAACGGATAGATGTGACGGGACTTCCGGCACAAAAGCTTCTTTCACTATTTTGCGACGATCAATATTGGTATGCCGATGCCTCGCCCGGGCCTGGAATTCGAACATTATACCGTTCATCCGACGGTGGCCTGACTTGGACGCAAGTCGGCAATCTGCCTTTTTCCCCGGTGCATACCGTGTTTTTTAACAACCGGTTGTTCGCCTCCACTACAGACGGCAGAATCTGGGTATCAGAAGACTTCGGCCAAACATGGAACCTTCGGTTCGATTTGCCCGGTACGGTAAACCCGGTTAAATCACTGCTGGTGGATCAAAATGTCCTGTATTGTTTTACAAACAACACCTTGGCACGTTGCGACGATAACGAAGGCACCGTATGGACGACTCTGAATCAAAAACTTCTCAACTCCATTGGCATTCCGATGACACTGACCCGGGTAGAGGTGCGTAAGGGAAATATCTTTGTGAGCGGCGATGGAGGCCAGGTCGTCATGATGAGCAAGGACAACGGCGCAACCTGGGGAACGATCCTGAATAAATCAACCAGTATTCCTTATTACTTCGATCTGCTGGTTCAAGGCGACTATCTGATTGTTTCTGGTGGCGGCATATACTGGCGCCGTGCCGTCAACGATCTCGATCTGGCTTCTGTAAATGGGTTGGCATTTTGGGACCAAAATTTTGATTTGATACCCGATTCGGCAGAATATCGCGCTATCGGCATGCCCATGTACAACCAGGACAAATCCTATTGGTCGTGCACGGATAACGAAGGCTCCTTCAAGATTTACGCGGTGGTAGGCGACACGATCTTTCCGGCTCATCCTCCCGAGGTTGCGGTTGCCATCCCGCCATATTTTGTCGTCGGCGATACGGTGGGCACGATCAATTTTGCCCTGCAACCCAAACCCAATTTGCGCGACTTGGCGGTCAACTTGAACAAACTCCAACCCTTTCAACCCGGATTTGAAGCGGTCGTCGCGATAACCGTACATAACCGTGGGACAATGGCCGAGGCTGCTCGCGTGTTGTATTTGCCAGACCCCAAACTGGAAATCCTGGAGGTCGTTCCTGCGGCAGCATACACGTCCAATGATACAATCGTCTGGGAACCGAACATCCAACCTTTGTTTGGAAAAATGTCCTTTCTCGCCAAAGTGCGCGTGCCGGCTGCAACTCCGATCGGCACAGGTTTGCAATCAGAGGCTTGGGTACGTCCAAACGAGGACGATTTGCATCCCGAAAACAACCACTTTTTTGATCAAAGTATCGTCGTAGGTTCTTACGATCCGAACGATAAGCAAGCGTCTCCCGACATATACACCGTCGCTGCTGTTCAGTCGGGTGAACGACTCTTTTATACCATTCGATTCCAAAACACGGGTACTTATCCAGCCACATTTGTCCGAATTACCGACACCATCGCGCTCGAACTCGACCTGACCACTCTCCGGATTGAATCGAGTAGCCACCAAATGGTATGGAGCTTGCGTGGCTCGGGCATCGCCGAATTCTATTTTCCAGAAATATTTTTGCCCGACAGCTTGAGCAACGAACCTGCCAGCCATGGTTGGGTGACCTATTCAATTGCCGGTCGAAAAAACCTCGAACCTGGAACACCGGTGCGCAATACTGCCTACATCTATTTCGACTACAATCTGGCGGTGCAAACCAACACAACCGAAACGATCGTGACGGCTCCTTCCGGGACTTCGATGCCAGAACGACTTGCGAATGGGGGGCTGATACTCCTGCCCAACCCGGGCAGCGAAGAGGTTCGGTGCCTATTTCCTCAAATCAAGCCGAATGAGGCCGCGATTTTGCAAGTTTTCAATAGATTTGGACAACTGATCACAGAAATAGTTGGAGCAAACCCCGAGACGGTTTTACATGTGGGTACTTGGCCGGCTGGCGCGTATGTAGTAATTGTACGGAACGGCACTCAATGGTATTCCGAATGCCTTATCAAACGTTGAAGTGATTGCAATTCCCGTGATGAGGCTGTGTGAGCTACACCCCTTCCTCGAACGTCCCGTCCGCATGCCGCGCAAAGCGCCCCTCCGTCCGGTCATGCACCTGGTCGTAACGTTTCCAGGGCCAGCCGCCGAACTTGGTGGCGTGGTAGTCGTCGAACGCCTGCTGGATTTCCTCCTTGGTGTTCATCACGAACGGCCCGTATTGGATCACCAACTCGCCGATGGGCCGGCCCTGCAGCACGAGGATACGCGCCTCCTCGCTGCCGTTGACGATCTCGAGGTCCACGGCGGCATTCACTACCACGGAGTGGTATTTTTCAATCGGTTGGCCGGCCAGCGCAATTTGGCTGCCCGTATAAAAATACAACGAGCGGTTGATGCCCTTGCCGGCTTTGGGCAGCGTGAACACCGCTCCCGGCTCTAATTTCAGGTTGAAAATAGCCACCTCGTTGGCCGGGTCGGCGGCCCAGGAATCGGGCGGGGGCGCGGGCGCGACCTGGCCGAGCAATTTGCCCGCGATCACCTCCGCCTCGGTGGTTTTGCCGCCAGCATCGGTGTGCCGGGGCTTCGGGATCTTGCTGCCCCACAGCATCTTGAAATGCGGCTGCACCATCTTGTTTTTCTTCGGCAGGTTGAGCCAAATCTGGAAAAGCTCCATCGGGTTTTCCGCGTCTTTTTTCAGCAACGGGAACATCTCGGAGTGCTGTACGCCGCCGCCGGCGGTCATCCACTGCACATCGCCCTCGCCGTAGCGGCCCGATGCACCCATGGAATCGGCGTGGTCCACGATGCCGTCCCGCACCACGGTGATGGTCTCGAAACCCCTGTGCGGATGCCCCGGGAAGCCCGGCACTTTTTTGCCGTGGTACATGCGCCAGCCATCCTTGATGATGAAATCGTCGCCGAGCTGCCGGCCTTTCAGCGAAACGACCGGCCCGAGTTCGTCGTTTCCTGCCGGAAACTTGTCCTCGTGGTGTACGCAGAACAGAAAGGGGTCGAGCGTTTCCCAACTGAAGCCCATCGGTTTCACGGAAAGCACCGGGTGCGGCTCGGAGGCCGGTTCGTTGTTGCCGCCGTTCGATTTCGACTTGCCGATCCAGGGCAGGCCCAACAGGGAAACGATGCCGAGCGAGAACTTGGCGAGGAAACCCCTTCTGTTGTCTTTGATTGCGTCCATGACAGGAAAAATTTGGATGTGGAAAAAACGTGTGGAGGCTGTTTCAGGTGATCGTCGAGAAAAAACGCTGTCCGGGGTATTTTGTTCGGGATTAAACCGGACACGACAGCAACGGGGTGGCGCTTGGTGTGCTGTACCGACCAGACTAACCTGCAAAGTTTTCCCGCTCCAGTCGGTACACAAATGTATCATCCGCACCAAACATTCGCCGCTCCACGAACCGGAATCCCAGCCGCTCGTAAAACCGGTGCGCCGCCGTGTTGGATGCCAGCGGATCAAGGAGCACTGCCGCCACCTCGGGATCGGCGAAACAACGACGTAGTGCCAGGCGCATCATTTCCGTACCGTATCCCTTTCCCGTGTCGGATTCCTCTCCGATCCAGATGTCTATGGCCCGTAGGTTTTCCTGTACATCGCCCCAATACTGCGTTTCTTCCCGCGCCGGGTCAATGATCTGAACAAAGCCGATGGGACGACCGTCCAGTTCCGCGATGAGTTGTTCGCGCCAGTCGGGCGTGCGAATCAATTCGGGTTCCCAGTCCCAGTCGTCGTTGGGATCGGAATCCATGACATGGGGCTGTTCGTCCCAGTATTGCAAAAGTGGCAAGTCAGCAAGGGTGGCCAAGCGCAGTACGATCATGGTATGATTTTTAATTAGCCGCGAAAAGTACGGCCCGCCGTACCATCTACCGCTGCCCACCTCGCTTTTTGCGCCACCAATAAGCGGGCGGGAGTGTTGTGGCAACCCGGTTTGTGACCGAAAAACACAAATTTTTTCTTTTCCCGATGGTTTGAGCCGGCCTGTCATCGCATTTTTGTGCCGGCAAAATCCATACCCCATGCTCAGAATTCTTCCGCAAAAATTATATGCCGACCCCGTCATACGCAAAATCCTCGTGGACGGGCATTCGTGCATTATCCACAAAGTATTGGCCGAACCGGTATTGGGCAAGGAAGGCTACCTGTCCACGCATGCCCTGACGATGGTGCTGCAAGGCACGTTGCGGCTGGAAAACGAGGACAACTGTTTTTTTATGGACGTGCCGGCCGGAAACCTGGTTTTTATCCCGAAAGGGCTGTACACGGTGTCGGATATTCTGCCGGCAAACGGCGCTTTCGAGGCGATGATGTTCTTTTTTGAGAGCGACGTGATTCGGCAGTTTCTGGAATCCCAGGCATTTAAAAAAAACGACGAAAACGACAAGCCGGCAACTCCTGTGATCATGACGAGCAACGACGACCTTCGGTTGTTCTCGCGGTCGCTGTTGCAGCTCTACGGTGGCGATGTACCCGCCAACCGCCAACTTGCCAAACTGAAACTGCTCGAGCTGTTGCACCTGCTCCATCTTTCTTTTCCTGATACGGACCGCTTCCCCAAGCTGCTCGCCGCGCTCGACAGGCGGGAGCGGCTCAGCTTGGGGGAGTTTATGCAGGCCAACTTCCACAAACCGCTCGGCATCGAGGACTATGCCTACTTGACGGGGCGCTCGGTTTCGACGTTTACCCGCGACTTCAAGGCCAAATTCGAGGGCATGTCGCCCAAGCAGTGGCTCATCGAACAGCGGCTCGAACGGGCGCACCGGCTGCTCGTGCGCAACCATATCACCTTCATTTCGGAAGTGGCCTGGGAATCGGGCTACGAAAACGTGCCACATTTCATCAAGGAGTTTCACAAAAAATACGGCATCACGCCCAAGCAGTTTTTAATTGAAAATCGCAAAGAGGCGACGGTTTGATCTGGATTTTTCGCGCATCACAACGGTAGTTTCGCTTCCTCAAATGCATGAAACCGCAATTCCCGGACAAAGCCCATGTTGCCGAACAGTTTTTTGCCACCGGGCAATTTTTTCATGCGTCCGAGCCGACGGTTCCCACGCTCGATTTCCGCTGCGGTTGCAGGCCTTCGCTCGCCGATAGTCCCGTAGATTTTGATCATCGGCGGCGTGGCGAATTTGCCGAGCAACAGGCTTTTCAGCCAGTACCACTTGCCATTGATCTTTTTCCGGATCGAACAAGGCGCCTGGCAAATAGTTTTTGACTGAAATACACAATTTCGGGTCGTTCCCGAAATTTCGGCCTCCTGCACCCCGCCACCTTTGCCGCAGATTTCATTTTTCAAAAAAACACATTTCAACATGACAAAAATTGCAATCGTCACCGGCGGCAGCCGGGGACTCGGGAAAGACATGGCGCTCGCGCTGGCAGGCAAAGGTTTGGACATCCTGATCACCTACGCCTCCCAGCCCGGCGCAGCTGCCGAGGTGGTTCAACGTATCGAAGCGATGGGGCAAAAAGGTGCCGCTCTTTCGTTGGATTTATTGAAAAAAAACGAACTGGATACTTTCATGGTAAACCTCAACACCGTTTTGGCTGAAAAATTTGAGGGTAGAAAACCCGATTTTTTAGTGAACAATGCCGGCATGGGGGGCACTATTCCGATGCAGCAGGCGACCGAACAGGAGTTCGACGACTTCCTCAACGTGCATTTCAAGGGCGTATATCTCCTCAGTCAAAAAATTCTTGCCTTGATGAACGAAGGCGGCGGCATCGTCAATATTTCAACCGGAACGACCCGTTTTTGCCACCCCGGGTACTCACTTTACGCTTCGATGAAAGGTGCGGTGGAGGTACTGACGCGCTACATTGCCAAAGAATATGGCAGCCGGGGCATCCGGGCCAATGTGGTCGCCCCCGGCCCGGTCGAGACGGATTTCAACAATGCCGCCATCCGGTCGAACCCGCAACTCAAGGCGACGCTGTCAACCCTCTCGCCCTTGGGAAGGGTGGGCCAAGCGGACGACATCGGCAGCGTGGTCGCATTTCTCTGCTCCGATGAGGCCAAGTGGGTGAACGGTCAACGCATCGAGGTATCGGGGGGGATAAATATTTGAAAAATTAAAACATACTGTGGCAACTTTGTCGCGCCGTTCACCGGAATAACAAACGTAGCCATGCAACTACTCAGCCAGATCCTTATCGCCCTCGTGGCCGTCGAACACCTGTATATCCTTTGGCTGGAAATGTTCGCGTGGGAAACGCGGGGCAAAAAAGTTTTTCGCGGCGCACTGCGCGACGAGCTGTTCGCGCCCACAAAAGTACTGGCTGCCAACCAGGGGCTGTACAACGGCTTTCTCGCCGCCGGGCTGATCTGGTCCTTGCTCATCGCCGACGCGGCCTGGAGCCGGAACGTGGCAGTGTTTTTCCTCGCTTGCGTAATCGTGGCGGGCATCTATGGAGCCCTTACCGCCAGCCGAAAGATCTTTTTCGTACAGGCAGTACCGGCGCTGGTGGCGCTGGCCGTACTGTTTTTGGCCCGGTGACAGGGTTGTTGGTAAACCTTCCAGGATTTCAAAACTTGGAAGGTTTCTGGCCATTCAGGAGAAAATTATTAAGCATCTCAATCTATGAAACACATCAGCCCATCCACCCTCCAATTTTTGTCCGATCTCAAAAAGAACAACAACCGGGACTGGTTCACCGCCAACAAATCGCGCTACGAGGCGGCGCACAAGGAATTCCTCCAGTTCACTGATGCGCTCATCACGGGAATCGGACAGTTCGATCCCGGCATTGCGCACTACACGGCGAAGGACTGCGTGTTCCGGATTTATCGCGACGTGCGTTTTTCCAAGGACAAATCGCCGTACAAAACCCACTTCGGCGCCCACGTCACCGCTGCAGCAAAGAAGTCGGAAATCCATACTCGCGCCGGCTATTACCTCCACCTCGAACCCGGCGGCACGTTTTTGGCAGGCGGCGCCTACCTGCCCGAAGGCCCCTGGCTCAAGGCCATCCGGCAGGAAATCGCCTACTGTACCGAGGAGTTTATGGACATCCTGAACGGCAAGGATTTCAAAAAGTACTTCGGCGAGATCGAAGGTGAAAAACTGAAAACCACCCCGAAGGACTATCCAGCCGACCACCCGGCCATCGAATTGCTGAAACACAAAAGTTTTCTCGCTTCACATGCTTGTCCCGACGAACAGGTGCTGTCCGAAGGCTTCCTGCGGCACTGTGTCGAGGTGTTCCGCGTGCTGCAGCCGTTCGATCAGTTTTTGAACCGTTCGACGGAGTAATACCCTTCGCTGATATTTTGTTAGTCAAAACCAATCCGGCACATGGACAACTATCTCACAGGCCAACGAATCGCCAACCAACTAACCGCAAAAAACGCTGCGCTTTGATGGTGCCTAGCCTTCCCCCGCTTCGTCATCATCATCGTCGCCTTCCTGCTCTTGCTTCAGCAATTTCCCATCTTCAGCAAACAGCACTTCGAGTTCGGTCTCTTTGCCGTCTGCCTCTTTTTCCAGTTTCACCTCATAAGCCACGCCTTCCGGTGTTTCTACCCGTTCGGCCTCTTCGATTTCGTAGCCGGAAAACGCCTTGGCTATGGCGGCGCGCACGGCTTCCGGAAGGGATTTTGTTTTAATGTCGGTTTCTGTTTCCAGCCAGATACCGGCAGCGCTGAAAGCAGCGGACATTTTTTTACCGTTCGCTTTAAAGTCCGCTTCGTAGATTCCATCGGCCTCCTGCTCCCATTGCACGGATGTTGCAGTCGGGAATTTTTTCTGGAAGGCAGCAGTAGTGGCTTCGGGGGGTTGGCCGAAAACCGGCAAGGTGAGCATTACGCCCGTGGCGATGGTCAAAAACATTTTCATACATTTCTATTTGATGAACGATGTGTGCGAAATCCAGTCCGGCCTCTTTGGCTTGTAAAAGTATGCAACTTCCCGGGGTGAAAAAAATTTTCACCCCGACGTGATCCATTTTTTCAACACGCCCGTATCTGAACCTGAAAACATCGTTAACCGACCCATGAGTTCGTATCATTTCATCACCCACTGGCGCGTGCAGGCTACCTGCGAAGAAGTCTACCGCTTGCTCGAAGATGTGGACAGCCTCGCCACCTGGTGGCCCAGCGTGTACCTCGATGTGCAAATAACCAAACCCGGCCGGCCGGGCGGTGTAGGCAAGGAAGTCGCCCTGCTCACCAAAGGATGGCTGCCGTACAAACTGCGCTGGCAGTTTCGGGTGACGGAGACCAACTTCCCCTCCGGTTTTGCGCTCGAAGCCTGGGGTGATTTTGAAGGCCACGGCATCTGGACATTCCGCTCTGCCGAAGACGGATGTTGCGACATCACCTACGACTGGAAAATTTCTGCCGAAAAACCCCTGCTCAAATACCTGTCCTGGCTGTTCCGCCCGATCTTTTCGGCCAACCACCACTGGGCCATGCGCCAGGGCGAGCGCAGCCTGAAACTGGAACTGCTTCGTCGCCGAGCTGCAAACAATGCCGCCGAACTCCGAAAAATACCGCCACCGCCACGGCCCGTATTCGCCTGATTTTCTAATCAACTTCGTTTGCCCGAAACACCACCGCCTATCCGCGCCAACGATGGGCCGGGATCACTATGCCTGTCCACTTTTCACACCGTTCTCTAACCAATTCAACTTTTTTAAACAATGAAACACCTGACAATGCTTGTCCTCGCGCTGTTCGGCGCATTCCTCCAACCGGTCATCGCACAAGACCAGGCAACCAAAAACAAAGCCACCATCATGGCGGCCTACGACGCGCTCAACCGCAAGGACTGGGCCGGTTTCGCCGCCCAATGCGCCCCGAACTACACCGAGATGAACGTCGGCCCCGCCCCGGCGGTGGGCATCAATGCCGCTTTGGGTTTGTACCAACAGTTCCATGCTGCGTTCCCGGACTTTATGGTGAAGATCAACGACATCGCGCCGGTCAGCCCCACCCGTTTCCTGCTGCGCGTCACCGTGACGGGCACCAATACCGGCTCCATGATGGGCCTGCCTCCCACGGGCAAACCCATGCGTTTCGACGACGCGGACGTGGTGGAATTAGACGCTTCCGGCAAGGTCATCAGCCATGCGATCACCAACATGGGCGAGCCGCTGGTGCAAATCGGCTACGGCTCCATGCTCAACCCGAACACGCAGGTGGTACTGGCTGCCTACGGCGCATTTGGCAACGGAGACATCCCCGGGCTGCTGAACCTTTGCGCCGACGACATCACTTGGGACGTATCGGGGCATCAGATACCCGGCATCAGCAAAACGGTACACCGGGGCAAAGCCGGTGTCGGCCAATTTTTCGGGGAACTTGGCGGTGCCGCGCAGTTCACCAAATTCGAGCCCCGACGTTTTTTTGCCGATGGCGACGATGTGGTGACGGTCGTGTACGCGGAGTTTACCTCCAAAGTGGACGGCACCAAGTACACGGTGGATGCCACACACCAGTTCACCGTAAAGAATGGCCAGATCGCCGCATTCAAAGAACTTGTTGCGATGAACAAGTCCATGTAGCCCCCTCCTTGCGATATTTTAGAACGGTGCAAGGCCGCCGGGCACGTGTAAACCGACCGGCGGCCGCCACCGTAGCCATCAAACTACACATACCGAAACTCGAAGTACGAACACATCCGGCTATTGGCCAGATGTACATTTTCCGACTACTCAAACAATACTTTTTTCACCGTTCAAAAATTTTCAACTATGAAAAACACACAGTTCTTCCTCACCATCTTTTTCCTCTTGCTGGGCCTGACCGCTGCCACTGCCCAAACGCCCGCCCTGAACAAGGAAACCACCAAAAAAATCCTCTCGGCCATAGATGCCGGCGATCTCGTGTCCTTCTCCAAATACGTCAGCCCCACGGTTGTCGAGCACATGCCCATACCGCCGGACGTGCCCGGGGCCAGCGATTTTGAAAAGGTGAAAAACCTCCTCGCGGGCTACCACGCGGCATTTCCCGACAGCAAAACCACTGTGCTGAACATGGTGGCCGAAGGAGACATGGTGATCGTGCACTCGCGCTGGACGGGCACCAACACAGGCTCGTTCATGGGCGCTCCGGCTACCAACAAGGCGGTGTCCATAGATCAAGTGGACATAATCCGCTACGACGCCGCCGGCAAAGGCGCAGAGCATTGGGCCGTGGTGGACCAGCTCACCATGTTGCAACAACTCGGCATGATCCCATCCGACGGGAAATAAAACCGAGCCTCCGACCTCAAAAAACCATTTTCAACCGATCATTTTTCAAAACCATTTCAAACAATGAATCAACTCAAGTTTTTCTCGCTGGCACTGCTTTGTGCCCTGCTCCAAACCACAGCGTTCTCCCAAAGCCAAAATGCCGGCAAAACCGTTACCGACTATTTCGCCTGGGTGGATGCCGGAAACCTCGATGCCGTCGGCGCCCTGCTGACGGACGATTTCAACGCAACAGCGCCATTTGCTCCCGCACCCTTCAGCAAAATGACGTGGCGAGAGGTCGGGCAAGGATTCAAAACCGCCTTCCCGGACATGAAACACGAGGTCGTGGACTGGTTTGCCTCCGGCAACAAGGTTGCCGTGAAGGGCAACTTCCGCGGCACCAACACCGGCCCGAACATGGGCAATCCCGCCACCGGCAACAAAGTCGACTGCGCCTTCAATGCGCTGTTCGAGCTGGACGGCAAGGGACGGATCAAATCGCTGAATACCCAGTTCGACATGAAATCCTTCGAGATGCAGCTGATGGCCGGCTTGCCCGACCCGAAACAGCAGGCCGAAGCCGATGTTCGCGCCATGCTTGCCGCTGCCGATGCCGGCGATGTGGAAAAATTCATGGGCTACTGGGCCGCCGACGGGGTCAATTACTTTGCCGGCAAACAAACGAGCGGCGAGGACATGAAAAAGCGCATCGCCGCGTTCAAAACTGCCTTCCCCGACATCCAGCGCACCCTCGATGACGTAATCGTGGCCGGCAATACGGTGACGGTTCGCGGATGGGTGACCGGCACCAACCGTGGCGTTTTTCAGGGGAAGGCGCCCAGCGGCAACAGCGTCAAGATCGCCTGGCTCGGGCTGTACAAACTGAACGCCGCCGGGAAAATCGAAAGCGGCTGGGTCGAGTTTGACTCCAAAACCCTCGATGCCCAAGTGGCCGGCGGAAATAACAAAAACTCGAAGGCTGCCGCCGAAAGCATGATGGCCGAACTGAACAAGGGCAACCTCGACGGCGTACTGGCACACTGTGCCGCCGATGCCCGGTTCCACGGCTGGGGCCCGCAGCCGCTGGATGCTGCTGGGTACCGACAGGCTATGTCCGACATATTCGCCTCGTTCCCGGATGCGCGTTTTCCGGTGCTCGACGTGGTAGCCGACGGCGACAAGGTGGTGGTGCGCCACCAGTTGGAGGGCACGCATACCGGAACGGCTTTTCAGGGCATTGGCAAGAGCGACCGCAAGGTGGTGGTGCCGGCCACTGTCATCTTCCGCTTCCGCGACGGCAAGGCGACCGAACTGTGGCTGAACGCCGACATGCTCGGGCTGCTCCTGCAATTGGGCGCCAATCCCATGGCGGGAAAATAGGCGGATTGTTCAAGGGGTTTGCTCAATAGAGGCTGTCTCATAAGTCACTTGGTCATTGAAATTGAACATTGTTCATTGAACATTTAAATTTTAAAATTCAAAAATTATTATTTGGAAATGCCCACTGTTCAATGCCCAATTCTCAATGTTCAATGACTTATGAGACGACCTCTATTGTCATGCCTCGGCCAGTATTTAGGCTAACCTTTGCAGCCCCACCGATAGGTGCAATACTCATCACCGCCTCGGCAGCCACCATCCTAACCATAGCCCCAATAGGCCCCCCGACGCGAGCGCGTCCACGAGAAAGCCCATCGAGTTGCTTTCAAACCACACGCTGTTCAGGTAGGAAATCGTTAGATAACCGAACACACAGACCGCCACAGAAGCCTGAACAGCCGAACGCAGCGTGACGGTTTGAAACTGCATCAACAGCCACACGAGCAGCCAGGCCGCCAGCAGATCTGCTGCAAAACCGCGGAACATGTTCATGCCCATGGCCATGCTGAACGACCGGTGGTAGCTGATGCTCGCCCAAGGCTTGCCCGCGCTGCTTTCCATGAGCGCGGCTTCCTGCTCCGGGCTGCTGCCGGGCGGCGACATGGGCAGCATGTAGGTGCCCTCTTCACTCAGGTTCTGGTTCAGAAATTCCATAATTTTGTCTTGGTTGGGCGTGTGACCAAATTCCGACTTGTGTACCGGCAGTAAGGCCCAGGACAGGAATTGCCATACGAACAGGATGGCGGCACCCACGAGTGTGGCGATAAGTTGTTTTTTCATACTCTTTTTGTTTTAGATGTGAAACAGATCGTGCAAAAGTAAAAATTTCAATTTCAAAACAAATAGTTTTGTTAAAAAATGAAAAAAAGCGCTGCCGACATCAAAACCTACCACCTCGACGCGGCGCTGTATCGGTTGCACAAAGACGATGCGCTGCACAGCGACTTCGGCCTGGACAATTCAAGTGCGCTCATCGAAGGCGGTTTTGGCCTGTACTCGTCGGCGAATATGAAGCCCGACATCGGGCCTATCAAAACACAGTATTATCGGGTGGCGCTCGTTCGGGCAGGCTCCGCCAAAATTGACATCGGGATTGAAACCTATCAGCCCGTACGCGACTGCATCATCTTCGGGTTCCCCGGTCAGGTATTTTCGCTGTACGATAAAAGCGACGATTTTCTGGTGTACTACATGTTGTTCAATGAGGATTTTATGGCAGACTCCCTGCCGATGAAAGCGACCCGCGAACCTTACCCGTTTTTTACATACACCGGTGTCCAGGTCTTCCCGCTCGACTCGGATGTGGCCGGCGAAATTGAAACCCTGATCCTGAAAATCAACGGCGAAATTAAAAGCCGCCTGAACGACACCGGTCGTATGATCCGGCTCTACCTGCTGCTCATTTTGGCTCTTGCCAACCGCAACTATGAATCCTTGCATCTCGCCAAGGAAGAAACCGCCGTCAGCGGAAACGCCCTGTTCCGGCGTTTCGTCAAATTGGTGAGCCAGCATTTCCTGACGCTCCGGAAGGTATCGGAATACGCCAACCTGCTGAACATCAGCGCCGACCACCTCAACCGGACGATCAAGTCGCAATCGGAAAAAACAGCGGGCGAACTGATAGACGCCATGATCCTGACAGAAGCCAAGGCATACCTGCTGCACACCGAACTCTCCAACGCCGAAATCGCGTACCGGCTCGACTTCGCCGACCCCTCCCATTTCAACAAGTTTTTCAAAAAGAAGACCAGCCGCACGCCCTTGCAATTCCGAAGCAAATCGTAACCGCACCACACAAAGCCGTTTTGGTACCATGCGCTTGCCCTGTTCGGCATGCACCTTTGTTTCTGAAATCCGTTCAGCACTTAAATTTTTCAGAAATGACACGCATGTTTCTCAGCCTTGCTTCATCTATTGTTTTGACGACTACCCTGTTCTTGGTTTCCTGCGACGGCGAAAAACTTGATACCACTGCTCAAACGGAAGCCAAAAACGAGGCCACCGTCCGCGCCATACTCGCCGCCATGGATGCCGGCGAACCGGCCAAGTTCGACCAATACTTGGCCGCCGATTTTCAAATCTACAATCCCTTCCTGCCTCAGCCCGGCAATCTGGAAGTGTTCAAGGGCCTGATGGCCGGACAAAAGGCCGGGTTTCCCGATGTGAAACATGCCGTGACGCAGATATTCTCGAAAGGAAACCTGGTGTGCGTGCGGGGTGTCTACAGCGGCACCAATACCGGTACGATGCAGGGCAATCCGCCAACCGGCAACCGGGTGACACTGCCGTTCATTTTTACCGACGAGTTCGACGCTCAGGGCAAGGTGAAAGTCCGGCACGTGCAGTTCGATACCAGGCTATTCAACGCGCAATTGATGGCAAAAAAGTAGGGGTTCTTCTATTCACCGCACCACCACCTCATCCGCAAAAATCCAGCAGGGGTTCCCGTTGCAAGCATGCCAGTCCGGACAAACGCCGATATTGGTGGCCGTCACGCGGACGTAACGCACCGCGCCGCCCACCGTTGGGCCGACCGCAAGGGTCGTCCCTACGGTTCGAATCGCCTTTTTGCCGTCGGGCACAATTTCAATGTCCTCCGCATGCACCTGCCGGAACCGAACACCGTCGTCGGATACCTCGAACAGCACACGTTTGGGGAAAAACACCCACGATTGCTGGTCTTGCAAAAACGACACGCTGATGTTCGAACAGCTGTCGCCCTGCACCCGCACAGTCGTCTGCAGGTCATTGCCCTGAAAACCCAGCCAGTTGTAGCGGTAGTCCAGTTCGCCGATACGGCGATTGGTCAGCTCGTTCGGGTCGCCCTTGGCGTAGGTGCTGGAGGCGGGTCTGGCCAGCACGGGTGAATACGCCCGGGAGTCGGCGGCCACGCGTTGTTTTTCTATAAAATTGATAAAATCCGTCCTGTAGGTTTCCGGCGCGTAGCGGCTTTCGTGCAGATTTTCAAAACCGGCGGCCTTGCATCCGTCCACGAACAACTGAAGCCCGTGCTGGTACTGCTCGGGCGAATCGCCGAGTATTTCCAGCAGCGCAAGGCTATCCGCCTTGGCTCGTTCGGCCAAGGCAAAACTGATCGGCAACCGGGCCGCCAATACCCGTCGTTGGCGCACCGTATCGGTTCCCAGCCGCCGCTCCGCATAGATCAGGTTCACGAGGTGGTGGCGCAACAGGCTGTCGGACAAAAAACGCTCGTTTTGCGGAATGTCGTAAATCCAAAGATGATTGCCGTTGGCTTGCAGGCTGGTGGTCAGGTCGTGGATGTAGCCCCACACGGCGGGCCGGGCGCTGCCGTAGTAGCCCTTGCCGAAGTCTAGTAGAATGGAGTCCATGTTGGCCGCCGGGTTCCACATCAGTTTGGCCAGCAGGTAGGCGCGCATATCGGAGAACTCCGAACGGTCGCGGCCGGAACCCTGCTCGAACAGCATGCGCACGCCGTGTTTTTGAAACAACTGCGCGTTGGGCTGCAAGGTGTGCCAGTTGGGGAAGGGGCTGACGTAGCTCCGAAACTGCACCACGTAATCCCAGATCATGAGATTGTCGGTCAGGGCAGCCCATTCTTCCACATCGCGGGCAAAGTCGCGGCACCCATTGGCGATGGGTTGGCCCCGGTCACACTCGATGCTGCACAGGCAAATACTGACGTTGGGCGCGGGGCGTATGCCCTTGGGCGCCCGGCGGGTGTACTGGTAGGCAAGGGTGCTAATGGTTTTGCCGGGAAAAGCCGCCGCCACGGCGTTCACAAAGGCGAGCAACGTACCGGCCGGACTGCCGTAACGGGCATCGGACGCGGCACAACGGGGACATTTGCAGGAATCGTAGTTGTCGTCCTGGCTCACCGACCAGTATTTTGCCTCCGGTTTCTCCCGCATTTTTTCCCGCAAGGCGGCCGTCACGATCTGACGCACCGTGTCGTTGCTCAGGCACAACTGGCCCGTCGAGCGCTGGGCGCCGTTCCACGCAAAAAATTCGGGGTGTTCGGCAAAGTATTTTTCCGCCGGGCACAGGACGTGGAACGTGTGTACGAACAGGCCCCATTCCCGCTCCTTGTCGCGTGGTGTTTTCAGGCGGTGCCAGCGCGCCCAGCCCTCGTCGAACGCAGGCTCGTAGTGCAGTTCGCGGTATGGGAATGCGGGTTTTTGCAGGGTCGGCGGGAGGGTCGGCAACACCAGCCGGGAAACGACCGGCACCAGCGAATCGCGCGGGCTGTACTTGCGGCAGCCGAGGCGTTCCAGCAGGTCGTACACGCCGTATTCAGCGCCCATTCCGCCGCCGCCCGCGATGTGGAACACGTTGTTTTCCCCATGCAAAAAATAGGCGTCCTCGGCAAGTGCCGGTGGCATTTCCAGTCCGAACCGCGCGAGGGCAGGGTGCGCACCGAGCAGCACCAAGGGCTGCCCCTGCGACCATTTTTCGGGCAGTGTGGACTGCTGGTGTACGAAAACTTGGCCTCTGGTCATTTCTCGCAGGTAATGCGCCAGCACCCGGGCGGCTTCCTGCTCGGCGGGCAAGGGGCGGGGCGGCAGCCAGACGACCGGTGTTTGAGCGCCGGCATGAACAAACCAGAAAAACGCGAGGGGAACAACAAGGCTCAGGCGCATGGTCGGAAAACGATTGGTTCGGACAAAGGTAGCGCCTGAAAGGTAGCATAATTCTCGTCCGACGAATTCGTCGTCGGACGAGTGCGGAGCCGAACGGAACTTTCGCCGAGCATCTCGCTGATCCGCATTCGTCCGACGACAAACTTGTCGGACGAAGTGTCGCCCATTACCACTCCAACCGCCACGTCAAATTCGGCACCAGCCCCAACTGCTCCTTCACCTCCACCCTGCCCGTGTACGGGTCGTAGTACTGGTATGCAGTATTTTTCCGGAGGGTTATGTTCTGGAAATCCATCGCGAACAGGCTGTTGCGCCGCTTGCCGATATTGCGCCGCCAGTACACCCGCAGATCGAGGCGTACAAAACCGGGCTGCTGTTCGGAGTAGCCGTTGCTGATGTCGAACACCGTCGTTTTGGCGGCAGCCGAGGCGGCTTCATCCACAGGCGCGGCACGTTGGCCGCCCGTCCAGGTGATGCGCCCGTTCACGCCGAACGCCCGCGATTTCTCCGGCCAGGCGGCGTCGCGCTGCCATTCCTTGCCCGCCGTCAGGTTGGCGATGTGGCCGAGGTTCCAGCGAGAGGCGCGCCAAACCTCGTCGCTGCCCCGGTAGCGGGCATCGAACAAGGTGGTGTTGGCCAGCAGAAACCACCCGGTGGCGAGGTAGCGTTCGGCGGACAGTTCGAGGCCCATGTTTTCGGCGAGGCCCGTGGCTGCAAGCGCTTCGAAAAGTTGCACCTCGCTCACATTTACCATGGAAAACGCGTTCGATGTCCGCGCCGCCACGGGGATGTGGTACTGCCGTTGGTAAAACACCTCCGACTTGAGCGCCCACAGGTCACCGGGGTTCCAGGTGTGCCGCAGCGAGAGTTGCAGCGCGCGCGCCAGGGCATTGCCGGAAAAATGGTTGTCGTCCGGCAGGTAGTTCGATACTTCAATTGAATACCACCACATCGGATGGGTCTGGCTGTTCAATCCCGCCGCAAAAGCCAGGCGGTGCTGCCGGCCGAGGCGCTGTGTGACGGTCAGGCGCGGCTCCAGCACGGCATGCGAAAGGGCTGTCTTGTCGCCGCTGGCGGAAAAAAACAGGCTGTGCAAGCCGAACGTGGCGCTCGTGCGGTCGTCGGCGCCCGACAGTCGCAAACTGAGCCAAGGCTGCCACATCCAACTGCGGGAATAGCCGTAGTACACCGGGAAAAAACTTCGGTCGGCATCCACTTCACTCGCGATGGCCTGCACTTGTACCCCGGCCTGCACCCGGGCTGTTTCGCTGATGCGGTGCGACAGCGTGCTCGAAAGCCCCATTCGCGCCTCCAGCCCGGTATCCCGTTCCGAAAAACCGTCTCCTTTCGACTCCCGTACATTGCCCTGTGCGGAGCCGATGATCGTCGTTTTCAAGTGCGTATTTTTTCCGATTGGCTTCCAGTACGAAAGTCCCAGAATACCAGTGCCCGACTCGAAGTCAATGTGAAACAAATCCTTGTACTGCTTCACCTCGGCGCTGTCGGTGGGCGGGCTGAAGGTGTTCCGGCTGTAGCCGCCGGTGCCGAACAAGGCCCATTGCCCGCCGTTTTTTCCGGAGAAATCGAGTTTGAAGGAAAAATCCTGGTAACTGATTTGTTCGCCGCCAAACGAAATGCCCATCTGGCCGAGCAGTCCCACGGTCGAGTAGCGGTAGTTGGCCAGGTACGAATGGCCGTTTTTTTTGCTCAGCGGCCCTTCAGCGGCCACGTCCAGCCCGATCAGGCCGGCCTGCGCGGTGAACTCGTGCTGCGCAGTATTGCCGCGCCGCCAGTACATGTCCATGATGCCGCCAAGCGCGTCGCCGTAGCCGGGCGGGTAGGCGCCGAGCAGCAGCGAGGAGTTGTCGAGCAATTGGGCCGAAAACAGCAGTACGCCGCCGCTGGAGGTAGCGGGCCGGTCGCCGAACGTGCCGGCATTGGGCAGGTGGTTGGGGTTCACCACGTCCACGCCTTCGAGGCGCCAGCGCACACCGGTCGGGCCGTTGCCGCGAATGCTGAGGCCGTTGGCCTGGTCGTCGGTATTGGCCACACCGGGATAGGCCAATGCCAGTCGGGCGGGGTCGAAAAAGGTGGCCGGGAAACGCTGCGTTTGCTCGCGGGTAAGCGGCACCTCACCGAGCGGCTGCAGGGCGCGGCGGTCGGGTGGGGCGGCTTTCACGGTCACGTCGGGCAGTTCCGTGGGCGACGCGCGCATCGCCACATCCAGCACCGTTTCCTTGCCGGATGCGATGCGCACTTCCGGGATCAGCACCGGTTCGTAGCCGTCGAGGCTGAAAAAGCACAGGTACACGCCGGGCGACAGGGCATCGGTAAAAAACAGCCCGCTTGCGTCGGTATTGATGGCCAACGCGTCAATTTCGGGCGTAGTGCCGAGGCTGATGCTCACTCCGGCGAGCGGGGCGCCGCTGTCGGCATTGCGCACGAGGCCGCGGAGTTGCTGGGCGGTGGCGGTTCCGGCAAAAAAAAACAGAAGCGAAAGAATCCGGCAGGTTTTCATTGGGGCAAGTTCAGGTGAATCCCTGAATCTCGGCTAAAAAAACCCGGCGTAGATTTTCTTAACGCGACAACAATGGCAACGCGGATGACACAGATCAAACGGATTACCACTGATTTTTAATAATCCGCAGTAATCCGTTTGATCTGTGTCATCCGCGTTGCCATTGACTCTACAGGGTAAAATCCGCGGCCATCCGCAAAAATCCGCGTTATCCGCGTTGCCATTGTTGTCGCAATCGGAATTTCAAAACAATTCCTGTTACTTTTGCCCTGCCATGCTCGACACCGCCATCGAATACCTCAAGGGCGTAGGCCCTCAGCGCGCCGATGTCCTGAAAAAGGAGCTCGGGGTATTCACCTGTGGCGACCTGTTGTTCCACTTCCCCTTCCGGTACATTGACCGCACGAAATTCCACCGCATCCGCGACATCCAAACGGAGAGCGAACAATACCAGATCAAAGGCATCCTGCGGCGGCTGGAAACCCTGGGAGAAGGCCGCGCAAAACGCCTCGTGGGCACCCTGCGCGACGAGACCGGCTCCATCGAACTGATCTGGTTTCAGGCGATCCAGTGGCTGGAACGCTCGCTAAAGGTGGGCAAGGAGTACGTCGTGTTTGGTCGAGCGGCTTCGTTCAACGGGCGTTTCAATTTTTCCCACCCGGAAATGGAGGAAGTGACGGCGGAAAACACCCAGTCGGCCCGCACGTTCGATCCCGTGTACCCGTCCACAGATAAACTCACACAAAAAGGCCTCGATGCCAAGGGCCTGCGCAAACTCTTGCGCACCCTGCTCGACGGGATTGCCCGCCCGGAAATACCCGAAACCCTGCCCGATTTTATGCTCGAAGCCTACCGCCTAGCGCCCCGCTGGGAGGCCTTGCAAAAAATTCATTTCCCGGAAAACCAACTGGAACTGGATGCCGCCACGCGCCGCCTGAAATTCGAGGAACTGTTTTTTCTGCAACTGCGCCTGCTGCAAATCCGCCGCCGCCGCAAGGATGCCGCCCGGGGTTTTGTGTTCGACAAAATCGGCGACTACTTCAACCGCTTTTACCACGAAAAACTGCCCTTCGAACTCACGGGCGCACAAAAACGCGTGATCCGGGAAATCCGCACCGACCTGGCTGCCGGTCAGCAGATGAACCGCCTCGTGCAGGGCGACGTCGGTTCCGGCAAAACGGTGGTGGCGCTCATGGCCATGCTTATGGCCATAGACAACGGCTACCAGGCCTGCCTCATGGCACCCACCGAAATTCTGGCGCAGCAGCATTTCACCAACATCACTGATCTGGTCGGCGATCTCGGCATCTCGGTTGGTTTCCTCAGCGGCACGGTGAAAGGCAAAAAACGCGAGGCCATCCTCGACGAACTGGCGTCGGGCGCGATGCACATCGTCATCGGCACGCACGCGCTGGTAGAAGATTGGGTGGTGTTCCAAAAACTCGGCCTCGTCATCATTGACGAGCAACACCGCTTCGGCGTGGAACAACGCGCCGCCCTTTGGAAAAAAGGCGCCGGGCTGCCGCCGCACGTACTGGTGATGACCGCCACGCCCATTCCCCGCACCTTGGCCATGACCCTGTACGGCGACCTCGATTCGTCCGTCATTGACGAACTTCCGCCGGGCCGCAAACCCATCACCACCATCCACAAAACCGAGCAGCACCGCCTGCGCGTGCAGGGATTCATGCGCGAGGAAATCGCCAAAGGCCGGCAGGTGTATGTGGTGTACCCCATGATCGAAGAAACCGAAAAGGCGGACATGCTCAACCTCATGGCCGGCTACGAGGCACTGAGCCGCGATTTTCCCGTGCCGGAGTACCAGATCAGCATCGTGCACGGCAAAATGAAAGCCGCCGACAAGGAATTCGAGATGCAACGCTTCGTGCGCGGCGAAACACAGATCATGGTGGCCACCACGGTGATCGAGGTGGGCGTGAACGTGCCGAACGCCTCGGTGATGGTCATCGAAAATGCCGACCGCTTCGGGTTGAGCCAGTTGCACCAGTTGCGCGGACGCGTGGGGCGGGGCGCCGAGCAGTCGTACTGCGTGCTCGTGACCGGCTTCAAACTCAGTGCCGACGCCCGCGAGCGCCTCCAGACCATGGTGCAAACCAACGACGGATTCGTCATCGCCGAAACCGACCTGCGGCTGCGCGGCCCCGGCAACATGGAGGGCACCCAGCAGAGCGGTATGCTGCGGTTTCTGTTGGCCGACCTTGGCCGCGACGGCCAAATCCTGACCGCTGCGCGGGAAATTGCCGCCCGCATCCTGGAGGCCGACCCGGTGCTGAGCGCTCCGGAGAACCGGCGCTTGCTGGAGCATCTGGCGACGACGGGGAAGGAAGCGCGGGTGTGGAGCAGGATTTCGTGAGGGGGCGTGTTCTAGAAAAATACTGAACAAAACCTTTGGGTGCCGACTTCGCACGCGCTGAGCATCTTCGATCCGCCTCCCACAACCGGCGAACGGCCCTGCGACTTTTATCCGGAATTTGTTTTTGAGCATAGTGACTTGTTCCTACTTTTATCGGGCAAAAAAATCAAACCTGCTCCCACTTTTTATTCATTGGTATTTGCACTTCCGCTGGTTTGCTGGAGTGCTCTTGTTTTGGCTGACTGCTCTCCCGGCGGCACAGGCCCAAAAAATGACGCTTGCCCTCCAAAACTCACCCGAAATAATTTCCAAAACCGCCACCCGTGCTATCCTCGAAGATCGTTACGGCTTCATCTGGCACGGCGGCAATGGCGGATTGTTTAAATACAACGGGTATGAATCAAAGGCCTGCCGTCCCGAATCTGCCGACTCGGCAACCATCAATCTGGGTACGGTGCATGCCATTCTGGAGGAGAAAAACGGGGACTTGCTGGTTGGATCAACCACCGGACTTTTCCGGTACGAGCGGCAGACGGATAAAGTTGTTCCTTGTTTCAAGGGGAAATTCGTCAAACAAACCGGCGGTGCGTCCATCGTGTACGCCTTGTACAAGGATGCTGCGGGCAGGCTCTGGGTCGGTACCGAAACCAATCTGTACGTGGTGAAAAGCCCCGGAACCGAGCCTGTAAAAGTACTCGAAGAAGATGTCTTTCCCCCGCAATGGCAATTGTCGGAAGGCGTTTTTTCCATCATTGAAGATCGCGCGGGGAGCATTTATGCCGCTACCTCCGATGGGCTTTGGCGGGTGAAGCCCGATTTTTCCATTCAACGATTCGCCCCGGATGAAGGGGGGAATAAAGCCTCGCTTGGCTTTCGGATTTCAGCCGCGGCAAGCTCCAATGGCGACACGATTTGGGTGGCAACTTTAGCGGGGTTGTGGATTTTTGAAACCCAACACGAACGGTTCCAATTGGTTTTTTTGCCCGAAATCATGGGCAAGCGGCTCACAGGATTGACCTTAGGCTCCAAAAAACGGCTTTGGCTCGCCATTTCGGGACAAATTTGGGAGCGGTCGGCAAATGGCAACATGGAGGCTCTCACAGGAACTTCGTCTCCCTTTTTTTATAACACAAGTATTGTTTCCACCGACCGTTTCGGCAATCTTTGGGCAGGCGGGTACAACGGGTTGGCCAAAATCGAACTGTCGGCCAACCGGGCGTTGCCATTTTACAAAGTCGTTGGCGACAACGGGTTTTTCCAAGACAATGCTTCTCTCCGGCTCATGCAGGACTCCGCCGGAGGCTTTTGGTTCCGTATGATTAGCAGCGGACTCGGTTACTGCGCTGAATTGGGCGGCGCATTCGAGATCGTACTCCGACCAGCACTCGATGTGGCTAATGAAGAAATCAAACATTTTTGTACCGATGCCGACGGCAACATCTGGGTGCTTACCTTGACCAAAGGCCTATACCGCTTTCCTAAAGGTTCGAAACGGCCACAAAACGTCTTCGTAGATGATTCTTTGCGCATGGCTGTGGGGCTTTCCATTTTGTCCGACCGCTTCGACGATAGACTGCTTTGGTTTTCTTCGCAAATCGGGCTGTGCAGCGTCAACCGATTTACACTCAAAAAGCAATGGTTTTTCCCATTAAACGACTTGCCCTGGTTGGACAAACAATCCATCGGCTCTATCGAACAAGACGACGAAGGGCACATCTGGTGTGTCACACGGGCAAACCAAAGAAACGTCATCATCCGTTTTGACCGGACAAGCGGCAAATTTTCCGGAGAACCCGATCCTGCCAAGCGACCTGACTACATCGGAACATATCAATTAAAACGAGTATCAAAAGACACGCTTTGGCTGGCGACCTCTATGGGCATGCTCGTCATAGATACCCGCCGGAAAAAGCAGTTTTTCTGGAATCGCTCGAACGGATTCCCTACTGCGGGCGCGAGTAGCATCGTCCCCGACGGTCGAGGAAACGTGTGGTTCACGTCGGGACGAAAAATCTGTCGGTGGGACGGGCGGAGGTTTGAGTGTTTCAGTGCCCGCAAAGAAAGCGAGGGTTTTTTGTATGCGAATGCCACACTTACCCACGACGGGCGCGTCATGCTGGGCGGCAAAGGCGGCTTACATGTATTTGAGCCGGGAGAAATCCGGAAGGACACCATTCGCCCCAGCGTTTACCTCTGCGGCTTTAAAGTCCTGAACAAAACATATCATCCGGGGAAAACGCTGGAACTGGTACGCGAGATCGAATTGCCTTACGATTCCAAAGTACTCACGTTTGAATTTGCCGCCGTGCACCACGTGCGTCCCGGTGATGTGACGTATCGGCACAAACTGGATGGTTTTGAACCCGATTGGGTCGAAACCAACAGCCGCGAACGCTGGGCCACCTACACCAACCTCTCGCCCGGACCCTACACGTTCAAAGTCCTGGCCGCCAATGCCGACGGGCTTTGGTGCCCCGAGGCGGAAGGGCTGTCCATCCGATTGGTCATCCTCCCACCTTGGTACCGCACGTGGTGGGCGTATCTGTCGTATGCGCTTGCCATCGGGGCCGTGTTGTTCGGCATCCGGCGCTACGACCTCAGGCGGCAGTTGGCAAAAGCCGAAGCCCAACGCCTTCAAGAACTTGATCAGGTAAAAACCCGCCTGTACACCAACATCACCCACGAGTTTCGCACGCCACTCACCGTCATTTTGGGCGAAGCCGCACAACTTGAAAAACAGGCCGGGGAAAAACAAAAAGGCGGCCTCGCGGCTATCCGCAGGCAAGGTCGGCAGTTGCTGAACTTGGTGAACCAAATGCTCGATCTGGCCAAAGTGGAGGCCGGTTCGATGCGGGTAAATTCGGTACAGAACAACGTCGTGTTGTTTTTGAAGTACCTGCTCGAGTCTTTCCACTCGCTCGCCGACGGCAAGAATATCGAACTCCGGTTTGAAACCGATACCGAGGCGTTCTGGATGGACTACGACCCCGACAAGTTGCAAAAAATCGTGTCCAACCTGCTGTCCAATGCCATCAAATTCACCCCCGAAAGCGGGCGGGTGACCCTGCGCGTGCAAACCGGTAGCCGGCTCGTGTTGCAAATCCGTGATACCGGGAAGGGCATTCTGCCGGAAAAACTGCCCTTGATTTTCGAGCGGTTTTATCAAGCCGATGATTCGGCTACCCGGCAAGCCGAAGGTACCGGCATCGGCCTGACGCTCGTCAAAGAACTGGTGCAACTGCTCGGCGGCAGGATCGGCGTGGAAAGCCGCCCCGGCGAAGGCGTGACGTTTACGGTGACGCTGCCCGTTACCCGCATGGCCGAGCGGCGGGAGTTCGAACCGGAGGACTTTTTTGCCGAGAACCGGGAAATGACCCCTGAGCCGGAAATGCCTTCCGGTGTCTTGGCGGCAGACAAACCCTGGCCGTCCTCCGGCCGCCCCCGGCTGCTGCTCGTGGAAGACAACCCCGACGTAGTGTACTACATGGCCTCCCTGCTCGCGGCGGATTATCAGATGTACAAAGCGCCCAACGGCAAGGAGGGTGTGAAGGCCGCCTTCCGCCTCGTGCCCGACCTCGTCGTCAGCGACGTGATGATGCCCGAAATGGACGGCTTTGAGCTGTGCCGCATCCTGAAAAGCGACGAGCGCACGAGCCATGTCCCCATCATTTTGCTCACCGCTAAGGCCGACCACGCTTCCAAAATCGAGGGGTTGAAATTTGGAGCCGACGCGTACCTCGCCAAGCCATTCCACCCGGAAGAGTTGTTTGCACAGCTGCGCAACCTCATCGAACTGCGGCGGCGCTTGCAGGAAAAATATGCTGGGCTGCGCCGCCTTCCCCAGTCTGCCGATACCGATTCGGGCAGCCTCGACGAGCGGTTTTTGCAAAAGGTCGTTCGCCTGATTGAGTCGCAAATGAGCCGGGAAGAATTCGACATGCCCGCCTTGTGCGAGGCCCTGCACATGAGTCGCACCAATTTGTTCCGCAAGCTCAAGGCGCTGACCGGGCAATCGGCCACCGACTTCATCCGCGCGCTGCGGCTCGAAAAAGCCCGGCTCCTGCTGGAGACAACGGAGATGACGGTGGCGGAGGTGGCGTACGCGGTGGGCTTCGGTAGCCCGAACTATTTTTCACGGGTGTTTCAGGAGGCGTATGGCGTGGCGCCGAGCGCGGTGCGGAAGGGGTGAGGGCGATTTTCAAGCAAGTTACTTCCTTGTTCCCCCTACTGGATTACCCTTGGGTTTCCTGCCGTGTGCATCAAAATAGCGATCAATGTATTCATCCTCAATTTCTTTCGCGCGCGCTCTGCCAGGGATGTTGTGGAGAAGGATGTTACCCACAAAGCGCAATAGCCCGATCGCTCTGTTTAGGAAGTTGATCTGACTGCGCATACGCTTGGAAAGCCCGTCCCGTTCAATCGGGTCATCGCTGATGCCGTACTTGAGCACATCGTTTTCAACTAAATCCCGGATTTCATACAAGTGGTGCGGATTCTCATTCTGGAGGGAGTTACCGTGTTTACTCATACTGCCTTACAGGGAAATAGTGTCTGCTCCCCAGCCGTTGGGGTTGAAACCTGTTTCGTAAATATATTTGGGCAAATGCTCCATTTGGTTGCCGGTTTTCCGAAACCAGGCGCGTTCGGGAATGTCGAGGAAGGCTTCGAAATACAAATCCTTCGGGAACGTAGACGGTTTTTTCAATACCTCTTCATAAAAGTCGCGTCCGTTAGCCACCACGCAGCAGCGGGCATAGAGAAATAAATCAGAAGAAATGCTCTCGTCTGGCGAAACGGAATGCTCTGCATATACCCGACCATCCAGCAGATACAACTTTTCGGAAAGCAAGTCGTAAAATGATCGTATAGCCGACTCGGGCAGCCTCGAGAGCTCCCGTACAGCCGGCTCGATGACGGCATCGTCATTACCCTCCTTCGACCAGTCGAGCAGGGAGACGATGTTCCAAAACCGCTCTTCATTCATCGGAGTTGCCTCATCCGGTGCGCCGGCCATGACGATGTGCATTTCCGCCTCCGGGTATTTTTCCTGCAGGTCTCTGATAACAGCAGGATTCAGCGCACGAAGCGGCATTTTTACGGCTGTTTGCATGATGCTTCTTTTTAGCAAAGGTATTGGAATAATTCGGAGTTTCAGCAGCCAGTTATTTCGTGCCGAGCGCGGTGCGGAAGGGCTGAGGGCGGTTTTTGCAACATCCGTGCATGTTTTTGCAACATGCGTACACGTCCGATAGGGCCGGGCCGACGCAGTTTTGTGGCGTACTACACCACCATTTCTTCACCAAAAATGTACGTCATGAAAAAGAGACTACCCGTTTTCGTATTTTTTCTCCTGCTCTCCGACGCCGTGTTCGGCCAGGTCTGGGCACCCAAGGCTGTCGGCCTTCTGCCGGCCAATTATAACGTCGCCGATATTTCCATTGTCAACGAGCAAGTCATCTGGGCGGTGGCGTTCGACTACCACCTGCTGCCCAATCCAATACCTGCATCATTCCTGCCAAAACTGCTGCGGTCTACCGACGGCGGCGAAACCTGGGAAGGGAAAGACATCGAAGAAGCCATTGGCCGGATCAGTTGGGACATCCATGCCTTTGATGAAAACACAGCCTGCATCACCACCCAAAACCTTTCCGGGATGCCGGGTGGAAAAGGCATATTCCGCACGACCGATGGTGGCGATACCTGGACGGAGGCGTTCAATCATGTTTCAGGGGCATCGGCCATGCATTTTTTCGACGCGCAGGAAGGCGTTTGCTGGAACTGGGGCTGGGGAGGAAAGGCGGCTGCCCGCACCACCGACGGCGGCGCGACCTGGACGTTGGTTTCGCCGGACAATATCCCATCCCCCATGGCGAACGAAGGGCATACCTTCTCGTCGGCCAGCAATGGTTTTGCCGATTTTGGGGATATGCTGTGGTTCGGCACCACCCGGGGCCGGATGCTGAAAACCGAAGACCGGGGAAAAACATGGGTCGTCAGCAACACGAACCTGGGTGCTCAATCGGCGTTGCAATCCATGGGATTCATGGATGAAAAAACCGGCCTGGCCGTTTCGTGGGTTGAAAATGCCTCCAGCTACGAAATCGTCAAAACGACGGACGGCGGCTTGAACTGGGAGCACACCGGCCATTTCGGCTTCCTCGAAGTGGATGCCATTCCTTGTTCAAAAACTTTTGTGGCTTTGGAATATTGGGACAACCCACGCACCGCCATTTCGTCTGACATAGGGACGACCTGGACAGAAGTGGACAGCACGATTGACGCGGCTGCCGCCGCATTTGCCACACCACAATTCGGCTGGATGGTAGAGGTCGCACAGCCCGGCGTCGGTACCGGCCCTGCCCTCTACAAATGGATCGGCGGCTCGCTCGACACCCGCATCTACGTCAACCGAAACGCCACGGGCGCCAACACCGGCGCCTCCTGGGCCGACGCCTACACCGACCTGCAGGCAGCCCTCGCCGCCGCGCAGGCCGGCGACGAGATTTGGGTAGCCGAAGGAACCTACACGCCCGCCGCGCCCGGCGGCAGCCAGACGGCCACTTTTATGATCAACAAAAACCTGAAACTCTACGGCGGCTTCGGCGGGACGGAGTGCTATTTGTCGGAGCGGGATGTGGTGCTGCATCCGACCGTGCTGTCGGGGGATTTGAACGGGGATGACGTGGTGGATGATTTTGTGACAAACCGGGGGGACAATGTGCAGCATGTAGTGCAGGTCACCGCGACGGTCACGAACGAATGTTTGATGGACGGCTTTACTATCAAAAGCGGCCATGCAGATGGAACCGCCATGACTCCTGCTTGGAGGGGCGGCGGTATGTTGTGCAGCGGAAATCCAGTAGTAAGGCAGTGCGTTTTCGAACAGAATATGGCCGTCGGGACAGGAGGTGCCGTCCGGCTCGATGCCGTTGCCAGTCCGGGGGCTGTTTTTGAAAATTGCCTATTCGCCCACAACCGGGCAAACGTGGGCGGCGGCATGAACACTATTAATTCGCATTTTACCTTGCGGGGGTGTACGTTTACCCAAAACGAGACTACGGCAGGGCCGTTGGAGGCTGGCGGCGGCGGGATTTTTGCCACCAATCCGCATGGCATGGTCGAGAATTGCATTTTTTCCAGCAATTCTGCACTTGATTACAGTGGAGGCGTAAATGTGTTTGTTACCTCAACTTTCGACGGGGCCAGCATGGAATTCAATGGATGTCTTTTTGAAAACAATTCGGCCTTCAGCAGTGCAGGGCTTGGCATAGATGCTTATGGCAAAAACCCGTATTGCTCGATTGTAGCCTGCGGTTTTATCAACAACAAGGCGGCTGACTATGGCGGCGGCTTCACCTGGTTCGATCAAAACACTACGACCAATGCATTCCTGAAGTTGGACAGTTGCCTGTTTTCAGGGAATTCAGCCAAGAACACGAGCGCTCTCGAAATCGCTTTCGGAGGCGTAAATAGTTCATTTCAACTCACCAATTCCACATTCCATGACAATGTGGCAACTGAAAAATATGGCACTGCTTACATCTATGGCTACGGCGCGTCGTCGGGTGAGCAGGTAATAGATAATTGTCTGTTTGAGAACAATACAGCCCCCAATATTGGTGGCCTTTTTACTGGTTGCTGGGACAATTCCAGATTTGATTACACGATTTCCAATTGCGATTTCCTGCACAATCAAGTGACAGGAGTGGCCGGTGGGCTTGTCTTCGGAGCTTCCACCCAGCAAACTAATTTCATGATTGAAAACTGCCTTATCGAGGGGAACACGGCGGGTGAGCGGGCAGGCGGCATTTGGGCAGTCCTTCAATCGGACAATGTCATTGTCAATATGGACAATTGCAGGATTTTGAACAACCAAAGCCCGGTCGGTGCTGCAGTGGCTTTTTTCAGGGATGATGCCGGACCGCTGCCCCAAAACACCCGGTTTGCTTTGACCAACTGCCTGATCGTAGGCAATTCCGGTTTGGGCGCTGCTGTATTCGCCGACTCCATGCCCGACCTGAAACTCATTCACTGCACCGTCGCCAACAACACCGGCGGCGGCATCCAACTCTCCGACCAAAGCGGCCTGACGCTGCAAAACACAATACTCCACAACCCCGGCTTCGCCGAGTACACCGCTGGCACGCCCGACTTGACCGTCACTTCCCTCGGCGGCAACCTCTTCCGCGACGGTAGCCTCGCCGGCCATGCGCTGAGTTACGATTTGCAAAACACCGACCCGCTCTTCGCCGCAGCGGGCGACTACCACCTCGCCGCCAACAGCCCGGCCATAGACAAGGGCGTGGATCTCTTCAACCTGCCCGACCTTGACCTTGACGGCAATGACCGCATCGTCGGCTGCCCGGACATAGGGGCCTACGAGAGCGCCACGGTGGTGTCCACCGCCTGTGTGGTGGATACCGATGCACCGTCCGAGGTGGAACTGCTGGCGGTTTCGCCCAACCCGGTCGCTACGTTTTTGAACCTGCCGGTACCGGAGACAAGCACCGGACAGCCGTTCGAGGTGGCGGTGTTCGACGCACGGGGCAGACTGGTGCTGCATCGGTCACTGCCCGCCGGCCAGCCGCTCGACGTACAGACCCTCGATGCAGGTTTTTACGCACTGAAAGTAGTGGCTGGCGAGCGGGTGTTTGCGGGTAAATTTGTGAAGCAATAATTTTTTCATCGCCAATCGCGGGGAAGGTTTTGCTCCTGCGATTGGCGTTTTTTCACGTTCAAAAACAATTCATCGCCATGAAAAAATTAACTTTCACCATCCTGCTTTCCCTTTCTTGCTGCCTGCTGGCGGCGCAGTGCCCGACAGGCGACGTCACGTTTTCCACCCAAGGGCAGGTGGACAGTTTCCCAATCAATTACCCGGGCTGCTCCGAAATGGACAGCAGCCTGTTCCTCACCGGAAGCGCGATCCTGCGGCTCGACAGTTTGTATGCACTGAAAAAAATCGGCGGGCGACTTGAAATTTCAAAAACCGGATTGACGAATCTGGCTGGATTGAACCAACTGGATTCCGTGAAATCGGCCATGACCATTGCGAATAACCCATCCCTGCTGTCTTTGGCCGGGCTGGAAAATCTGCAATTTGTGGGTCGTTTTGGCGAGAGCTTTGGAATTGATAATTATGCTGAATCGGGGCTGACAATATCCAACAACCTTGAATTAAACGACTTACAAGGATTACAAAATTTGAAAATGATCGAGGGTTGTTTGAATATCTTCTCCAACCCATCCCTTGTTTCCATTGCAGACTTAAGCAGTTTGTCCTCCATCGGGAAATGCGAATATTTTGGTGGGGTTGGCTCTACCTATGGAAGCATACATATTTCATCAAACTCGTCACTTTTCACGCTAACAGGCCTGAACGGCATTTACAGTGTCGAGGCAGATGTGAGCATCTCTGACAATTCCTCTTTGAAATCGCTCACAGGATTGGACAATATCCAACAAATCGGGGGGGGATTATTTATAAACTCCAACGACTCGTTGACAGCCTTGGGAGGTCTGGAAAAACTTGATTCGCTTGGAGGCTGCTTAGTCATCGAGTACAACAACTCTTTAGCTACGTTGGACGCAATCGAACGCTTGAAATGGATTGGAGTGTGGTTTTCCGGTCATCCCGCCTCCTTAAAAAAACTGAATATCATAGGCAATCCCCAATTGTCTTCGCTATCAGGGCTGGACAGTATCGAGATTCCTCTCGGTGGGAGAATATGGATTTTCGATTGCCCGCTTCTTGCCACATGCGGCGTTTACAGCATTTGTCAATATTTTCAAAATGGCGGCCTCGCCATCATCTCCAAGAACGCCCCCGGCTGCAACTCCGTCGCCGAGATCGAAGCGGGCTGCATCGTTTCCACCGAGAATACTCCGAGTAGCGAACCGAATATTCACTTTTTCCCCAACCCTGCCGGCGACTTCCTGCAAATTCAAGTAAGCGATAACGAAAGCCGAGAAATTAGCCTCCACGACCTGCAAGGTAGGCTGCTGTACCGGCAAATGGTCTCCGGCAGCCAAACGATTGGGGTGAAAAACTGGCCTGCCGGGCTGTATGTGCTGCGGGCGGTTTCGGGCGGGCGGGTTTTTGCGGGTAAATTTGTGAAGCAGTAATTTTTTTATGACTATCCGCATGTTGTACCCAATTGCGTAGGACTTATGTACTGCCGAACCCCGTTCGGCAAAATCGCGCTCGGCTACTCTCGCGACAGCGCCGAACGGGGCCCGGCCATACATTTGCCGCCCAATGGTGGCTGGGGTACAACATGCGGATACTTCCTATTTTTTGGTATCAAAAACAGAGAACCTCAAATCACCTCCACCCACCTGCCCGGCACGCTCCCCCGAATCCGGCTGTCGTACAGGACTTCGCAATGGAGCATTATTTTTTCTTTGATTTTTTAGCATTCCCACGCGGATAACGACCATGCTCTTCCCGATACGCCTCAATGTGTTCATCTTCAATTCGTCGGGCCTTTGATTTTCCCATGATCCCGCGAATCAGTATCGCTGCAAAATACCTCAACCACCCAACTGCACGGTTGAGGAAGTCAACTTGCTCTCGCATTCGTTTTGAATATCCATCATCACCCACAGGTTTATCGCTGATGCCGTATTTGAATACGTCGTTTTCTTCTTTGTCATAAATCGAGTAAAGGTGATGCTCCTTTTGGTTTTTATTCGAGTTACCGTGAAATCCCATGGTTAATCAAGTTAATTGCGTCATATTTCGTTGCTCCAGCCTTGCTGGTTGCTGTAGGTTTCGATTGGATACGCGGGCGTATAATCGAGCGGCTTTCCGGTTTTTCGTTCATAAGCCTCGGACGGAACGTACAACAGTTCTTCGAACGTAATGTCCTTTGGCATCTGCGTGGGATCGGAGAGCACCTTTTCGTACATCTCTTTGCCGTTGGCAACCACGCAACACCGGGCATACAGAAAATTGTCCACGGAAAAATAACGATCGGATGCCCAGGCATCTTCCCCGATGTGTTGGGCATACCGGTGGCCATCCAGAACGTATAATTTTTCCGACAGCAAATCGGCAAACTCCAAAATATGGCGCACAGGCCCGGAGGCCAGCCTTGAAATAGCAGGCTCTACAACCGCTTCATCATCACCTGCTTTGCTCCAGTCTAACAAAGAGATGATTTCCCAAAAGTGTGCCTCACTCAGGGGCGCTTTGCTCTTGTCCCGGTGTATTTCGACACGTACCTCCGCCTCGGGATATTTCTCCTGCAAGTCCCGAATGACAGACTCGTTCAGGGAGCGGAGCGGTAGTTTTATTTCGCTTGTCATGTGTTTTGTGCGTGTGGTTGGCGGTTGTGCGGCTTGGGTTCGGGCAGCCAAAGTTATTGGTTTGCTCTGACTTTTGTAAGGTGAATGCTTTTTGAAGCGCCTTGCAAGTGTAGGTAGAAGGATTGTGGGTTGCAAATGCTTATGGCAGTGGGAAAAAATCTAGCATTTTTTAAAAATGGGCTGAGGCTTGACAAACCTCAGCCCATGTTCTTCGTCAATTCAAATCATCTCTCTGGGTGCCCATTCCTCAAATCACCTCCACCCACCTCCCCGGCACGCTCCCCCGAATCCTACTGTCGTACATGGCTTCGCAACTGACCGCCGGCAGGTAGTAGCGCCCTGCGTAGGCGGCGTTGAGCTGCACGCGGTAGGTGTTCATCACCTCCATCGGCTTGTTGTTTTTGTTGTCCCACCGGTACTGCATGTCAAAGTACGTGTACACCCGGTCGTCGCGGATGTCCTGGTATTTGGACCCGCTGCTTCCGCCGAGGGCGATGCCGGTCATGCGGGTGTTCAGCACCTCCCAGCCGGAGGGAAACACCTGTGCCAGCGCCAGTTCGTTGAACGGAAACTTCAGGTCGGAACTGCGCCGGATGGTCACTTCCGCCACAAAGTCCGCGCCCTGCTGGAGCCGGGCGATATCCACCGGATTGCCTTCGTTGTCCACATAGCGCACCGCCACGACGATGTTTTCGGACGTGGCCGTTTCTTCGCCTGCCAATAGTTGTCCGCTGACAATGAGCCGGGCGTACAGTTTGGCAGAGCCGTTGTTTTTCACGCCGACGCTGCCGGTTTCGAAGGCCTTGTCGGTGAAATCTACCGAGGACACCGGCTTGGAGCCGTCGCCTTTTTGCATGCTGCCGCCGCCCAGCCGGTAGGCAAATGCGGGGCCGTTGTTTCCGAAGTTTTTGACGGCATACTTCGACAAAGCCCGCAGCGCGGTGGCGAGGCTCTGGGTGTTCCAGTGCAGGTTTGCCTGTTCGCCGAGTTCTTTGCTGATCGTTTGCACCAAAGATTCGGCGCGTTTGGTGTCGCCGATGGCGGTGTAGGTTTCGAGCATGAGCGAGCGGTCGCGCAGACTGGTGCCGTAGGTGTAGCCGCTCCACTCGTAGCGCCAGTCGTCGCGCCATTTTTTGTTGGCGATCTCGCGCGCGGCCTCGGGTTTTCCAGCCTGGGCGTAAGCGGCGGCGAGCAGCAGGGCCGATTCTTTGTACAGGTCTTTTTGTTCCTTCATGCGGTTCATGCTGCTCAGGTCGGGCTTGCCGGCAAGGGCGAGGGTGTACAGGCGGTAGGCCTGGTTCAGGTCGTTGTCGTAGTAGCGCCAGCCTTCGTTACCGGTTGTGGCGAGCGGGTTCCATTGGCGGCTGGTTTTGGTCTGGTAGCCGATCCACTGGTCGAGCATGTCCTGCGGCAAGGTGTAGCCTTTGCCCTTGGCTTCGAGCAGGAAATGCCCGGCGTAGGTGCTGCTCCAGTCGTTCACGCCGCCACCGCCCGGCCAGTACGAAAATCCGCCGTCGCCCTGCTGGTATTTTCGCAGCCGGTCAATGGCGGCGGTGACGTTGCGGGCAATTTTGTCCTGCTGTTTTTTGTCCAAGGGCGTAAGCAAACCCACGAACAGCTGCGGGAAAGCGCTCGAGGTCACTTGCTCCACGCAGCCGTGCGGGTACCGGATCAGGTACTCCAGGTGGCGGCCCAGGTTGATGGGCGGCAACGCGCTCACTTCGATGGCCGCCCTGCCGATGTCGGAATAGCGGCCCGGGTCGAAATTGGCATCCCAGGTCTGGCCCGGCTCGATGGCGCCCTCCCACATGGCGGTCTGGGCCGGGTTGGGGTTGCGCACGAGGATTTCGATTTCCTGCTTCGTTGTTTCACCGCCCCCTTGTGCCTCGATGATAAATTTGGCTCCTCCTGTGCGGTTGCCCACTTTCAGGTCGAAATAGGTCATCTGGTTGCCCGGTTGGGCAAATTGCAGCGTATTGCTCGCCGGGCCGGCGATGCGCACGAGGCCGGATTTTTCCGTGACGCGCACGGTCGCGTTTTTCACCTTTTTTTCCATGGCAAACACGTCCACCGGAAGGCGCAGCGATTCGCCGGGGCCGAGCACGCGCGGCAGGGTGGGCAGGATCATCAGCGGCTTGCGCACGGGGCATGTTTTTTCGGCGCTGCCGTACGCACCCTGGCTACCGGGCGCGGGCGCGGAGCACACCACCATGGCCCGCACCGAACCCACATAGTTGTCGAGTTTCAGCGTGTGTTTTGCCGTCTTGCCTTTTTCTAATTGGAATGGCCCCACGTGCAGCACGGCGGGTTTGAAGCGGTTGATCTGCGCAGCGTTTTTGGCCTTCTGGTTGATGGCGTCGCCGCCAATGCTGAGGATGCGCTCCAGTTCGGCGCCATACGCGCCAAGCACGTAGTCGTACACGTCCCAGGTCTTGACGCCCAGCGCTTCGCGGGCAAAAAATACGTCCCAGGGGTTGGGCGTCTGGAACCGGGTGAGGTCGAGCAGGCCCTCGTCCACGATGGCAAGGGTGTAGGTGCAGGCTTTGCCGGAGGTTTCGCGCACGCTGACGCTGAACGGCTCGCCTGGCTTGAGCACGTCGGGCATGTCGAGTTTCGGCTTGAGGTGCGTTTCGGCGTTTTCGACGTTCACGGGCATCACGCCGTACATGCGGATGGGCAGGTCGTTTTTGGTCTGGGCGTGCGGCTGCAGCAGGCTGACGTGGGCGTACACCGTGGGCGCCATGTCTTCGGTGGTGGCGAAGGACAGGTTGTTGTCGCCCGCTTTGGCGTCGAACCAGAGGTGCTTGACCACGCGCGCGCCGTTTTCGAGCGTGAGCAGGATGCGCCCGTTTTCGCTTGCGGGCACCTTGAGCGTCACCTCGTCGCCCACGTTGTATTTTTCTTTTCCGACGGAAAACGGCAGCATGGCGGCGGCGTTTCGGCTGTACATGTCGTTGAGCTCGTCGGGCTGGCCGCTCCAGAAAAAGTCGCCGCCGGCATGCCCCCCCTCGGAGTCGGTCGCGCGCACGAGGTAGCGGCCCCAGTCGTTCGGCGTCACTTTCCAGGTCGCCAGGCCGCGGGCGTCGGTGGTGAGGGTGGCTTTTTCCTGGGCGTTGAAGTGGTTGGCAGAGTTGAACTGGGCCACGTTGTCCGTTTGGTCTTCGTCCCACCACCAGCGCCAGTCGCAGCGGTAGAGGCCCACTTCGATATTTTGGCCGGCAAGGGGTTTGCCGTTTTTGTCCACGCAGGCGATCTGAATCTGGCCGCCTTTTTGGTCAATGGTTTTGCTGCCCCATTGGTTGGTCGGCACAAAAACGCCCACGAAACGCTCGAAGGGGAAGTAGTCGAGGGCAAAGTTGTCGGTGCTGAAATCGCCGCTGCGCTCGAACACGCGGACGCTGAAGTTGGCCACGAGCCGGCCCGGAGCGTTTTCGCTGTCGCCGAGGCTAAGCGGCACGGTGGTCTGGCCGTTGTTGTCGAGGGTGCCGTCGAAAATGGTTTCCGACTCGCTCCAGAACGAGCGGGCGGGGTCGTCGAACACGAAATCCTTGTGATTTTTGAACTCGGTTTTTCCGGCACGGAGCTGCAGGTTCACCGTTGCCCGCAGCCCCTGGGCCACCGCGCCGTGCAGCCAATTGACGCGCAGTTTGCCGGTGGTGTTTTCGTCGCCGGCGGCGAGGGCTTTTTTCCCGAAATCGAGGTCCATCTTCAGGCGGTTGGGCTTGACGGTTTCGATCTTCAAGGTCTTGGTGAAGGTGGCGCCACCCGCGAGCACGCGGGCCGTCCAGTTGCCGGTGGGGGCGTCGGAGCGGGTGGCGCAGTGGAACGGGTACACGCCGCCGACGCTATTGGCCGACACGGTGCGGAACTGGAGCGCTCCGCGGGGGTCGGTGAGTTCGAGCGTGACGGGGTGGTTGGCCGGGAAGTCTCCGGTTTTGTCTTCCAGCACGAAGTTCAGGAAGAGCGAGTCGCCCGGGCGCCACACGCCGCGTTCGCCGTACAGGAAGCCCTTGAGGCCCTTTTGCGGCTCCACGCCGGCCACGTCGAAACGGCTCAGCGAGAGGGTGCCACCGTCGGCCATGCGCAGGTATCCGCGCCGGTCGCCCCGGGTGGCCACCGCCACGAAGGGCATCTCGCGGGTGGCGTCGAGCGTGGCCGTGCCGCTGCCATCGGTGCGCATCTTGGCAATAGGCTGTAGTTGGAAGTTGAAAATTTCCACGTCCACGCCGCCTACGGGTTCGGCGCTGTGCAAGTCGGTGACGCACACGAACAGCGAGCGGTCTTTGCCGCGCTTGGCGGTGATGCCGAGGTCGCTGACGAACACGTTGCGCTTGGCAAAATGGTCGGAATTGTAGTACTCCCGGGCGCAGGGATTGTCGCGGTTGCCCCAGTCGTAGCCGCCCTCGTCGTCCCACCAGTAGTCGTCGTTGGAATAGTAAATACCGCGGTAGCCGCCCCAGATGCTGACGAGGTAGCCATTTTCGTCGGTAGTGCCCAGCCGGGCGAGGTCGTCGTTTTTGTCGAATCCCGCGTCGCTGCCGTCGCTCTCCGACACGGCGGGGGCCGATGCGCAGGTGTACAGCGCGTAGCCGCGGCGAAATGCCAGCCGCACCTGGTAGATGGCGCCGGGGTCCTGGTGGATGAGGTCTTTCAGGTCGAGGGCATAGCGCTGCCATGCCGAGCCGGAGGCATTGGGGTTGAGGTCGGCGAGCGTCACTTTTTTCTGAAAGACGATCTTGCCCACGCGCTCCAGTTCGTTGTCGCCTTCGAGGTCGTTGACCTGGAGGTGCTGCAAAATGTTGCTGTTGAATATTTTGAAAATTTCCACGTCCACTGCGCGCAGACCGACCGCCTCGAAGGGGAAAATGATGCCGCCGTCGGCATTTTGGGGAATGATGGCCCCCCGGCCCACGAAGCGGACGGCGGGCTTGAGTTCTTCGAAGTTAAGCGGCCAGTCGCTGCGGCCTTTCATGGCCGCGCCGGCGGTATTGCGGATGCCGGCCTCCACGCGCACCGAATTGGTGCCGCTCAAGCGGCGGCTCGGGTACACGCGCACAAAGTTGCCGTCGGTGGCGAAGCGCAGCGTGCCGTCGAAGTTTTCGATGCGGATGAGGCCGTCGAGCGTTTGACCGGCCTGAATGGGGTCGGAAAAATTGAGCAGCACGTACTGCTCGTCCTGCTGCACCACGCGGGCATTGAGCACCGTAAACTCGTCGAGGGCGGGCACGACCTGTTCGAGGCTGCCGGACTTGCCGCTCAGCCCGAGCGCATCGCCCGACCAGGACAGCAGCACCTTCGAGCGCATGTTGCCACGCGCCACATCCGATATGACGAACTCGTGCGTACGGCCGTCGCTCGTGTGGGTCCACTGTGCCGGCAGGGTGTTGTTGTCCTGTTTGGACGTCAGCACTTTTTCGATGGCTCCCGCGTCGGCAGGGTCGCTGGTGAGAATACGTCCGATGAGCTCCTGGCGCTTGGGGTCGCCGGTGGCGCGCAGGCCGTCGGTGACGACCTCGAAGGCGATTTCGCGCACGCTGAACTCGAACTCGAACTCGGCTGCCTCCGAGGGCACCTTGCCGAATATTTTGCCCAGCGCCACGGTACCCGTGTAGCGTTTGCCGTAAGGCAACGGCTCTGTGGGCTGCAATTTGATGGTGCGGTCGTCCTCCCACACCGCGTCGCCGGCGATGGACGGGCTGACGGAAAACCAGTCTTCCGACACTTTTTTGCCGACCATGTCCTGCCCGACGGCAGGGTCCACGAAACGCACCAGAATGGCATCCGTCCGTCCGATGGAGCCGCTGGTGTACGCGTTGATGTAGCGGGCTACCGCTTGCAGGTAGGCTTCATCCTTGACGGATTTGGTGCAGGAAAAAAAGAGGGCGGAGAGCAGAACAACGAGGGTGAGCAGGGTGCGCATGGTGCGGTGTGGGTTTGAAGGTTGCTGGTTGGAGGTTTCGGGTTTGGAGGTTTCGGGTTTGGAGGTTGATGTTTTTCGGGGATAAATGTAAACTGCTCGTAGTCAAGTTTTCACCAGAATGGGCAGGTTTTTATTGCGGCGCCAAACAGACCAACAGAGTCGTGCCGGGGGGATGTTGAAAAAAATCTGCGCGCTGTGTTTTTTCAGTTTCTTTGCAGCATTTCTACGCTAAGTTTTTCAGGTAATGCCGGCCGGACTTTTTGGGCTAATCAGTTCAAATCTACCCGAACATGTCATCCCGAATTTTGTGCTTATTCGAGGACATTTTGAATAAGGCACGACCTAGCCATGCTCGACACGGGTTTCTGCGAAATGACACCGGGAGGGTTACATCCTGCATGACGTCTGCCAAAACGGCGCTTCCGTGGATTATAGTTAGCCAATTCGACAGCGCAGAATGGCCTTCCCTGCCATTTTTTCACCCAAACTCCACCAGCCCGGCTTTGGAAACAAATTTGCTTGCCTGCTCACAGCAACCCACTTCACGTTAAAACCACAGTCGTCGTTTTGCGGGTGGGGCCTGCCGGGTGGCGGCCTGTGGGCCGCCACCCGGCAGGCCCCACCCGCAAAACGACGACTTACCATCCAACATGACGTACGACAATTTCACCATCAAAGCCCAGGAGGCCATTCTTCAGGCCCAACAAATCGCCGCCGGATACGAACAGCAGAGCGTGGACACTTCCCACCTGCTCAAGGGCATGCTCGGCGTGGACGACTCCGTTACCGATTTTTTACTGAAAAAAACCGGGGTCAACATGCCCTCCTTTGAACAGGCGCTGGACAAACTCATCTGGGAAACACCCAAAGTAGCCGGCGCCGACAAGCAGTACCTCACCAACGAAGCCAACAAGGCCATCGCTGCCGCCAAAACCCTGCTCAAGGAGTACGGCGATGAGTACATTTCGCTGGAACTGCTCCTGCTCGGCATTGCCAAAGGCCCCGACAAAACCGCCCGTCTGCTTCGCGAAAACGGCGCAACGGTGGATGCCCTTTCCGCTGCGGTCAAGGAACTGCGAAAGGGTCGAAAGGTAACCGAGCAAAGCACCGAGCACACCTACAACGCGCTCCAGAAATACGCCATCAACCTCACCGAACTGGCCGAATCGGGCAAACTCGACCCGGTCATCGGGCGCGACGAGGAGATCCGCCGCGTGCTGCACATCCTCAGCCGACGCAAAAAGAACAACCCGGTCATCATCGGCGACCCCGGCGTGGGCAAAACCGCCATCGTGGAGGGCATCGCCTGGCGCATCGTGCGACACGACGTGCCGGAAAACCTGCAGTCCAAAAAAATCTTCTCGCTCGACCTGTCGGCGCTCATCGCGGGCGCCAAGTACAAGGGCGAATTCGAGGAACGTCTCAAGGCTGTCATCAAAGAGGTCGTGGACAGCGAAGAACAGGTCATCCTGTTCATTGACGAAATCCACACCCTCGTGGGCGCTGGCGGCGGGCAGGGCGCCATGGACGCGGCCAACATTCTAAAACCCGCTCTCGCTCGCGGCGAACTGCGCACCATCGGCGCCACCACGCTCGACGAGTACCAGAAATATTTCGAGAGTGACAAGGCCCTCGAGCGCCGCTTCCAGTCCGTGTACGTGGACGAGCCGAGCATGGAGGACACCATTTCCATCCTGCGCGGCCTGCGCGAGAAATACGAGAACTACCACAAGGTGCAAATCCTGGACGAGGCCGTGGTGTCCGCCGCCGAGCTCTCCCACCGCTACATCAGCGAGCGCAAACTGCCCGACAAGGCCATTGACCTGATTGACGAGGCTGCCGCCAAACTGCGCCTCGAACTGGACTCCGTGCCCGAAGAGGTGGACGAACTGGACCGCAAACTGCGCCAACTTGAGATCGAACGCGAGGCCATCAAACGCGAAAAGGACGAGCGCAAGCTCGATGCGATGAACAAGCAAATCGAAGACCTGCGCGAAAAACTCGATGCCCTGCGCGGCAAGTGGCAGTCGGAAAAAGAAATTGTGGAGGCTATCCAGAACTGCAAGCAGAAGATCGAAGACCTGCAGCTCCAGTACCAGCGCGCCGAGCGCGAGGGCAACTTCGAGGCGGCGTCCAAACTGAAGTTCAACGACATACCGGCCCAGGAGGCCATGCTGCGCGCCGCCGAGGACAAACTCGCCGAGCTCGCGCCCGAGAATCGCATGACCACCCAGACGGTCACCGCCAACGACATCGCCGAAGTGGTGGCCCGCTGGACCGGCATCCCCTTGTCCAAAATGCTGAAAGGCGAAAAAGAGCGCCTGCTGCACCTCGAAACCGATTTGCACAAACGCGTCATCGGTCAGGATGAAGCCGTGGTGGCTGTGTCCGACGCCATTCGCCGCAGCCGCGCCGGCCTGAGCGATCCCGACAAACCCATCGGTTCGTTCATCTTCTGCGGTCCCACGGGCGTGGGCAAAACCGAACTGGCCAAGGCGCTGGCCGATGCCCTGTTCGACGACGAAAAAGCGATCACGCGCATTGACATGAGCGAGTACCAAGAGCGCCACAGCGTATCGCGCCTCGTGGGCGCGCCGCCCGGCTATGTCGGCTACGACGAGGGCGGCCAACTCACCGAGGCTGTGCGCCGCCGCCCCTACGCCATCGTGCTGCTCGACGAGATCGAAAAGGCGCACCCCGACGTGTTCAACATCCTGCTGCAAATGCTCGACGACGGCCGCCTGACCGACAACAAGGGCCGCACCGCCAATTTCAAAAATACCATCATCATCATGACCTCCAACCTCGCTGGCGACCGCATCCAGGAAGTGTTCGAGGACTACGAGGCCATGCCCGACAAACGCAAGCACGAGGTGTTCGATACGGCCAAGTCCGAGGTGATGGACGCACTCAAACAAAGTCTGCGCCCCGAGTTTCTGAACCGCATAGACGAGGTGATCGTGTTCCACCCGCTGCTCAAAGGCCAGATGTCGGCCATCCTGAGCATCCTCATGGCCGATATCCGCGACATGCTGGCCCACCAGGAACTCCAGGCCGAACTGACTCCCGCCGCCGGCAAATGGCTCGTGGAGCAGGGCTTCGACCCGCAGTACGGCGCCCGCCCGCTCAAACGCACCCTCCAGCGCGAACTCGTGAACGAACTCGCCAAACACGTGCTGGCCGGAAATTACGTCAAGGGCGACACCGTACTCATTGACGCGGATGGGGCAGGGCTGTTGTTCGGGCGGAAGACGGTGGTGGACGGGAAGGAGGTGGTGACGAAGAAGTTGGAGGTGTGAGCATTTCACCAAAAGCCCTACTTTTGTTCAAAATATCCCACATGTACACGCAAGAGCAGGTGTTGCAATTTCTCGACAGCCAAAAAGAGTTTCTGCGGAATAACTACCGAATCGTTAAACTCGGCTTGTTCGGCTCCTACGCCAAAGGCACGCAAACGCCTGAAAGCGACGTGGACATTCTGCTCGAATTCGAGGACGGCACCGAAAACCTGCTGGATAAACGCCTCTCGCTGGAACAGTTTTTTCAAAGCCAACTCGGCCTCAAGGTGGACATTGCCCGGGAACGTTTTCTTCGCCCGGGCATCCGGGAAAAAATCCTTAGCCATGTCATATTTGTCTGAAAAAGATGCCGAGACGCTTGAGCGGATGGTGGAGATATCGCGAAAAATTCAGGTTTTCGCACAGCCCGTATCCGGCTGGGAAGAATTAGCCGAAGACGAGTTGCGGCTGGATGCGATCCTGATGAATTTTATCAATCTCGGTGAATGCGTTTCTCGGCTTTCTCAAGACATGATTGCCGGCACACCAAGTGTTGAGTGGCGGAAGATCAAAGGCATGCGAAACATCGTAGCACACGACTATTGGGGTGTTGATGTAGAAATGGTTTGGCAGATTGTCCAACACTGGTTGCCAACCTTCAGTGGCGAGATTTCAAGACTCCTAAGGTGACCGACACCACCATTGTCTTCTTGAAAAGACCCGTCCGCTCTGCGGGGGAAAGGCCGTGCTTGAGCCTCCCGTAGAGCGGACGGGTCTTTTCAAGAGGACAAAAACGGGCGAATGAAGTGACCTGTTGCAGGTAAATCGCCCCGGCAATATCAATCTGCGCCAATTGCTGCGAAGCACCGGGTTGCACCCGCCTGTGGAGTATCTTGGACAATACTCACTCCCCCTTCCCCTTCCACACCCGCTCCAGATCGGCGAGTTTTTTCCGGAAATACGCATCGTCTATGTGCTGGTCGTCGAGGCAGGCCTGGTAGAGGCGTTTGGCCCGCTCGTAGTCGGTCCGCTTGGGCAGGCCCTTGATGAGTTTTTCGGCATAGAGGTCGGCGAAGGCGGCGATTTGCCAGACCTCGCGGGTGGCTATGAGTTTTTGCTCGTTGTCGGGGAGTTGGTCGAGGAGGGGTTCGAGGCCATATTCTATGAATTGAGGTGGGGTGAAGTTGGCAAGGCGTTTACCCTCCATTGCTTCTATATAGAATCGGGGAGTAATTTCCCAGATTTTCGCAGTGTGGTCAAAAGAAGATGTTGCAATACGCCTACCATCTGAAGAAAAAGCTATGCCCATGACCCAACCTGAATGTCCTTCTAGAGTTAGGGCAGCCCTGCCGCTCCCTAAGTCCCATATTTTCGCGGTTTTGTCATAGGATCCCGTAGCTAATAGTTTGCCATCCGGCGAAAAGGCAACACTCTCAACTTTTCCTGAATGTCCTTCTAGGGTTAGGGCAGCCCTGCCGCTTCTTAAGTCCCATATTTTCGCGGTTTTGTCATAGGATCCCGTGGCTAATAGTTTGCCATCTGGCGAAAAGACAATACTCTCAACACTGTGCGAATGACCTTCCAACATAAATATAGTTCTGTTTTTTTCCCAATCCCATATTTTCGCTGTATTATCAGAAGAAGCTGTAGCTAGGTATTTGCCGTCTTGAGAAAATGCGACGCTCTCAACACTTTTCGAGTGTCCTTCCAGTGAGACGATAACCGTGCCGTTTTCCAAGTCCCATATTTTGGCCGTATTGTCAAAAGAACCAGTTGCTAAGTACTTGCCGTCCAGTGAAAAAGAAACTCCCATTACAAACCCCTCATGACCAGCAAGTGTTAGTAAAGATCTGCCACTTTCCACATCCCATATTTTCGTCGTATTGTCATAAGAGCCAGTTGCAATACTCTTACCGTCTGGCGAAAAAGAAATACTATTAATCCAGCCCATGTGTCCTATCAGTTCCTGCTGTACTTTGCCGCTTTTCCAATCCCATACTTTGGCGATACTGCTCCCCGCAGAAGCCGTCGCAATAAGCATGCCGTCTGGTGAAAAGGCAACACTTTCAATGGTATGTATATCTTCTTTCAGCGTAAGAGCAGTACTGCCGCTTTCCAAATCCCATATTTTCACGGCACTTTCATAAGCAGCGGTTGCAATCTGCCTGCCATCTGGCGAAAAGGCAATGCTCGAAATGCTCTTGGAGTGGCCTTTTAGGGTAAGCGCAACTTTTCCTGTGGATAAATCCCATATTTTCACTGTATTGTCGCTAGATCCTGTGGCTAATCGTTTCCCGTCTGGAGAAAAGGCAACTCTTAAGACATTATCCAAATGACCTTCAAGGGTCATGATTTCTTTGCCACTTTGTAAATCCCATATTTTCGTGGTGTTGTTAGAAGAAGCCGTCGCTAAATGCCTGCCATCTGGCGAAAAGGCAACGCAATGGATAAAATTTTCGTAATCGGAAAGTGTCAGCAGGGCTTTGCGGCTTTTCAAATCCCATATTTTTGCGGTTTTATCTTCAGAGGCTGTCACAATATGTCTCCCATCTGGTGAAAAGGCAACGCTTATTACAAAGTTTTGATGGCCAACAAACGTTTGAAGAGTTTTTCCAGTTTCTGCATCATAGACTTTTGCAGTTTTGTCGTCAGAAGCCGTCGCAATGCGCCTCCCATCCGGCGAAAAAACAACTCTTACTACTGCACCCTGATGACCAGAAAGTATCAAAGACGATTTGCTACTTTCCATACCCCATATTCTTACTGTTTTGTCTTGCGAAGCCGTAGCAATGCGTCTTCCATCCGGCGAAAAGGCAATACCATAAATCCTTTCCTCGTGACCCAAAAGAGTCATCAAAGATTTGTTACTTTCTAAATCCCATATTTTCACTGCCTTCTCTGAAACCGTTGCAATATGTCTACCATCCGGTGAAAATGCAACACTTGAGATCAGATTAGAGTGCCCCTCAAGACTTGAGGCCCAAGAGAGGGCTTGGTGAGAGGGATTATCATTGTAGTAGAATGCTTGAGCTAAGGCATTGGTCACCTGTAGGTTGTCATCGTCTACATAACGGTAGGCAAACTCAGCAAGTCGGAAGGCTTCAGTGCGTAAACCATTGCGAAGAGCGGTTTGGCTTTTATAAGCGAGGTCGTTAGCGTAAATGCGCCGGGCCTCCGCCTCCGCTCGCTCCCGTTCGATATTGGCAGAGTCCCGTTGTTCCTGCGCGATGACCGTCTGTTTTTGAGCAATTTCTCTTTGCCGGATTGCCTCTGCTCGTTCGATATTGGCCGAGTCCCGTTGCTCCTGCGCAATAGCCGTCTGCTTTTGAGCAATACCCTTCTGCCGCACCGCTTCCGTCCGCTGGCGGTTTACCTCCTCAAAAACCCTGATCAGTGCCCTGTTAACCACTGCCTCGCTATCCGGCTGGCAGGTTTTGGCGGAAAGCAGTTTGTTCACCGACAATTGGTAATCCGGGGTTTTCCCGAAGGCAAAGTCATCGGCCTCTTTCATCAAGCGGCGAAAACGCTCCACCGAGCAATCCGGGTTGCTCTGGGCAGTCAGGGTCTGGGCTATGATGCCAAGCAGCAGGAGAAAAAGTGCTTTTTTCATGGGCTATTGGGCAGGGTTTGGTGAAAGCCGGTGCCGGCAAGTGTCCATGTTCGCCTTTACCGTGGCCATGATTTTCTCAAAGGCAGTATCGTGCCGGAAGAACTTTTGGTACAGCGAATCGGCGTTGTGGAATTTTTTCCAGGCTAAGTCGTAGTCTCTGGACTTCATAAAGGTGATGCCGTCGTTGTTAAATTTGTCGAAGTGGCCGCGCTCTTTCAGGCGCTCCTGCCGGAGGCGCTCGTCCAGTTCGGTTTGAGCTTTCCGGGCATTGTCGGCGGCAATTTTTGTCGCCCCCAACGCCACCACCAACATCCCCAGCAACACCCCAATCGCCCCGTTCCGCAGCCGGATATTCCGCCGAAAAACCCGAATTTCCTCGTCGTTCAGGTCCTCCGGATTCACACCCCGGAGCCGGGCGGCGAGGGCGTTGATCTCGTGGCGGTACCTCGGGTTTTGCAGGGTGGTATCGGCGGCGGTTTCGGCCCAGCGCAAGTCCATGTACAGCGGAATGGAGGGCAGGTACGGGCGCAGCAGGGCAGGCAGGGCGGTGGTCGCGTCCCAATGGATACCGTTGGTGCCGTCGAGCGCGATGTCGTCGTCTATCAGGACAATGATCAGGCGGTCGGTGCGCCGGAGGGCGCCGCACCAGTACACCAGTTCCTCGCCGCACCACTGCGACTCCGCCGAGGCGCGTTCGGCCAAAAAAATCAGGTATTCCGAGTTTTCCAGCCCCTCGCGGATGAGTTTGGGCAGGCTGATGTCCGGCTTCATGTGCTTTTCGTCCCGGAAGATTTTCATCGGACGGGCAAGCGTGGGTTTGGCGTAGCGTTTGAGCGCGGTTTCGAGCGCCACGGCATGGCGCCGCCCGTTTTCGGAGTGCCGGTAGGAGATGAAGGCTTTGTATTTCATGGGCCGGTTTGCCGCTGTGTTCGGGGACAAATGTAGCATCCCGCCGCCTCACTACCGAAAAATCTCCCACAGCCTTGCCCGAAACTGCACCACCCCGCGGAACTGCACCAGTTCGTTGTGCCAGGAATATGGCCAGTCGCGGGCAGGTCGGTCGTAGTCCAGCATATCGGAGGGCCGGCAGCGGAGGGCAGCGCGCTGCAGCAGCGCCCGCAGGTGCTTGGGCGGCGACCACTCGCGCGGGTGCCCCTGGCGCAGCGGATATTCCAACACCGCGAGCAGCAGCGCCTTCGGCCATACATGTTCGGAATCCAGCAGCAGGGCCGCCAACACCGAATCGGGCGTTTCCAAGCGGGCATCCTCCCCCGCCAGGTCCAGCACGCACTTTTTCCAAATCGCCTCGGGCAATACCGACCAATCCACCTGAAGGTGCCGTTTCCCGGTGGAGGCATCCGGGTGTGGCTGTTGGCGGGACTGTTTCGCAGGCACCGTCGGTTTTTTTGACAAAAATGCGGCCCACGCCGGGTTTTGCGCGGCAAGCCAAAGCGCCAAAGGCCCCACAGCCGTGTACACCGGCAGCGCGAACATTTTTTTTCGAACCAAAAAATCGAGCACGACAGGCAACTGCTCCGGCGGCAAGCGCCATTGACGTGCCTGCAGCATGGCAAAAAACTCCGGCAGCACCGTCGGATAGGCATCGTGCTGCACCATAGCCAAAAGCGGGGGCACGGCGGCAGGAGGACAGATCGAACGCGGGTCGGGCGGACAAGCAGATACGCCCCGCAGCACGGCAATGTCCAATGCCGCCGCCGCCCGGTGGAGCAGGTATGCCGCCGGCAACGCGGACAGGGCAGTACGGGCAGGGTCTTCGTGGACGGTCAGGCCCAATGCCGTCACAAGGGCATCCGGCACCGGTTGCCGCTCCGTCCCGATGACAACCGTTCGTACCATGTCGCTCCATTGGTGATCCATTCAGCAAAGATGGGATTCGATTTACGATTTTTGATTTACGATTTACGATTGGGGCAGGTGGCATGTTTGGGTGACGTGTTTGACCCGGACTGTGTTTTTGTGTGCTTATGCCTACTTTTGGCACGGCCAAACAAAAGCGGCGACCCGGAATCCGCATTTTCAAAATTATCGCCGTTTTTTAGCGCCTTGATTCCGACTTTTTCACCGCAGAGACGCAGAGGCGCGGAGATTTTTATGATCTGGTTTCGGCAAAATCTCCGCGCCTCTGCGTCTCCGCAGTGAATTTTGACCGAAACGTCCCCGATGCCAAGCCACGCACTTCGAGCACATGAAACAACTGACACTTATTCTGGCGACTTGGTGCCTTGCAGCGCCGCTGTTTGCACAAACTCCAGGCAACGACAACTGCGACGCGCCCATCCCGCTCGGTACGGCGCCCGTGTGTACCAGTACCGAGTACACCAACCTGAACGCCACGCCGTCCAACATCGGCGCCAACAACCAACCGTCCTGCTTCAGTCCCGGCAACCCCGGGAACGATGTCTGGTTCACCTTCGTGTGCCCGAACGCTCCGCTCGATTTCCGAATCCAACTGACGGGAACGGGCACCGATCTGATCACAAACCCCCAGTTTGCAGTCTATCGGGGCGACTGCCTGACCGACGGGCTGGCCGAGCTGGACTGCGTGGCCGGCACCCCGGGCAGTACCGAACTGTTCCTCGACGTACAGGGCCTGACTCCCGGAGCGGTGTATTTCATCCGCGTATCGTCCGCTGGAGTCTTGGCCAATGCCGGTATTTTCAACTTGTGCGTGAACGAAATCCCGCCCATCGTGACCATTGACCAGGGCGGCTCCACCTTGTGCGCCGGCACCTTGTACGACAGCGGCGGCCCCAACGGCGACTACGGCGCCAACGAAGACTATGTGTTCACGATTTGCCCCAGCGTGCCCACTTCCTGTATCAATTTCACGCTGGATTATTTCAGTCTCGACGCGGGCGGCGCTTTCTCGCCCGGCTTTGACGTGCTCACGTTTTTCGATGGCCCGACCACCAATGCCCCGATCGCGGCGCAAATCAACAGTTTCAGCACGGTGTTCGGCGCCGATGGCGGTGGTGGCGTGTGTTTCCAGGTGCAGGCATCCAGCGGCTGCCTCACCGTGCAGTTCCAGTCGGACGCCACCGTGCAGTTCGAGGGCTTCCAGGGTAGCTGGCAGTGCAGCGCCCAGCCATGCGACCCGCCCTCGGGCATTGACGTGGAAACGGCCGTGACCAAGGTGGACATCGTGAACGCCATTGCCGCGCCCGGCACCACGGTCACGCTTTCGGACATCAACAAATGCCCGCCCGGCGCATACGGCACGTTCGAGTTTGCTACCGACAACAACGACCTCGGCCTGCGCCGCGGCCTCGTGCTGACCTCCGGCGGCGCCAACCTCGTGCCAGGCCCGAACAATTTTCCGAACGCATTTGTGGACCACAATGCTCCCGGCGACGCCCAGCTGAACTACCTGTCCACCATCCAGGGCAACGGCAGCCCTTCGCTCGATGCCTGTGTGATCGAAATGGACGTGTTCGTAGCCGCCGACGAACTGGCGTTCGAGTATGTGTTCGGCTCTGAGGAGTACCCGGAATACGCCAACAACCAGTTCAACGACATCTTCGCCTTCCTCGCCTCCGGCCCCGGCATCGTGGGCGACCCCAACCTCGCCGGCGCGCAGAACATCGCCGTGCTGCCCGGCACCAACACGCCCGTGCAGATCAACAGCGTGAACAACATCATCAACTGGGAATACTACCGCAACAACGAGGTGTCGCTCGGCTCCACGCTCCAGTACGATGGCCTCACGGCCGACTTTATGGGCGTGAAAAAAAGCCTCACAGCCCGCGTGGATGTCATTCCGTGCAATACCTACCGCCTCAAACTTGCCGTAGCCGACCGACAAGACCGCGTGTTCGACTCCGGGGTGTTCATCTCCGAAGTCCGCGGCGGCGCGCCGGAACTTTCGGTGGCATTTGCCAGCGGCCTGGACTACTTCATCGAGGATTGCAGCGGCACCGAGGACCTGCTCGTCATCCGCCTGAGCAAACCCAAAACAAAACCCGTGAATTACACCATCACCATAGGCGGATCGGCCCAGCAGGGCGTGGACTATGCGCTGAACATCCCGGCGGTCATCACTTTCCAGCCGGGCGACACCGCGCTGACGTTTCCCATTATCCCCCTGGCCGACGGGATTACGGAGGGCACGGAAACCATCACCCTCACCTTGTCCAACGATTTCGGTTGTGGCCCGGTCGTGTTTCAAACGCTCACGCTGGAAGTACTCGACAACGCCGAGGTGGTCGTCAACGGTGGGGCAGATACCGTGTACGTGTGCCCCGGCGGCACGGCACAGTTGTTAGCTACCGGCGCGCAGAGTTACTTTTGGTCGCCGCCTTTGGCCATCAGCAACCCGGGCATTCCCAACCCGACCATCACGCCCACGCAGAGCATCCCCTTGCAGGTGATCGGCTCCATCGGCATTTGTTCCGACACGGCCACGGTTTTTGTGAAACTCATTTCCTTACCCACGCTGACGGTTCAATCCGTAGGATCGCCGAACATTTGTCTTGGCGACACCGTGCAGTTGGCCGCCCTGACCAATGCCGGCGACGCCCACATCACCTGGTCGCCCAAGTCCCGCCTGAGCGACGACAAGAGCGCCACGCCCTTGGCCTATCCGCTCGCCACCACTCCCTACACCGCCACATTAGCTGTGCCAGGCTGTACGCCCATAACCGCACAGATCACCGTGCGCGTGGACACGATGTTTTTCCCGACTCTGGCGTTTACGGAAATCACGACGTGTCAAAACTACCCGGTGCAGTTGGCCAATATGTTGCAAACCAATACCAACTACCAATGGACACCTGCTACAGGATTGAACAGCGATACCATCTCCGGCCCCATCGCCACGCCCGACCAGACCACCACCTACACCCTGACCGCCACGAGCGCCAACGGCTACTGCACGCAGACGGCCTCGACCACTGTGATCGTCACGCCGGCCAATATCGAAATACTCGGCCCCGACACGGTGGCCATTTGCCGGAAAGACACCATCACCCTAACTGCTGCCGCCACTCCGGCTGGCGCTCCCATCCTGTGGGACCCGCCTTTTTACGTTACGCCAATGACCGGTTCGACGGTGCAAACCTCCCCGGACGAATCCATTACGCTCCGGGTGACGTATGAAATCAACAATTGCCAGGTACACGACTCCGTCCATATCCTGGTGGACTCGCTGCCCACCCTGACCCTGCTTCCCGAGCCGGATATGCCGATCTATTGTCCCGGCGATACGGTTTTGCTGCGGCTGAAGGATTTCTACGATCCGGGGATTTTTCCCGGCCTGACGCACCAGTGGGATATGTTCGGCGAGCAAATCACGCCACTCGATCTGCCCAACCTCGTCATTGTCGCTTCCATGACGCACACCTACATGCTCACCACCGAAAGCCAGAACAAGACCTGCAAAAATATTACCGACATATTGATACCGGTGGGGATACCGCCTACGCTGACGGTGACCAATCCGCCGCCGATCTGTCCGGGCCAGACGGCCCAGATCATGCTCGAAGTAGTTCCCGACCAGAAAATCGAATGGGACGACCCCTCGAACACTTTGTCGGACATCAACAGCAAAACTCCGACGGCCAACCCGACCACCACGACCACCTACACCGTGACCGCGCCGGAGGCCGACTGCCCGGCCCCGGCTACTGCCGTCGTCACCGTGCTGCCGTTGCCGGCCCTGAGCTTGGTGAACACCACCATCTGCATCGGGGGCAATGTGGGGCTGAACAATATCCCGACCAACCAAAACGACATCTACACCTGGACGGTGGTGCCGCCCGGCGATCCGGCATCCCTTTCCAACCTCGGCATCAGCAATCCGGTTGCAACCCCAGACACCACCACGACGTACACGGTAGTAGCACAGGGACAATGCCAAAACCAAGGGCAGGTCACCGTCACAGTGAACAGCGCCACCGTCAATGCAGGCCCCACCCAGGAGACCTGCTTCGGGGTGCCGGTCACCCTGAACGCCGCCGTCACCAGCTCGCCGGGCGTGACGGGCACGCTCACTTGGCTGCTCGGGACGGATACCGTCAAAAACCTGACCGTGACACCCGCCGATACCACCACCTACACGGCGGTGTACACTTATCAGCCCAACTGTACGGCCACGGACATGGTGACGGTCAACGTGTTGCCCGGCGTTTCGCTGGGCGCCATCACGACCGATACGATACAAAACATCATTTGCGAAGGCAAACGCCTCGCCATCGAAGTGGAGGTGACACCCCCGACGGCCACCTTGGCCTGGTATCAAAACGGGGTGCTTATCCCCGGCGCCACACAGGATTCCATTGTAGTATTGCCGTCCGGCGGCGCCGAGCCCGTGACGGTGTCGTACACGGTGGTCGCCACGTTGGCCAACGGATGCTCGGCCAATGCCGGCCCGTTCGAACAGGTCGTACAGCGCTGCATCGCATTCCCGAACGCGTTCACCCCCGACGGCGACGGCAACAACGATACCTTCAGCGGAGCCATCACATTTGACAGCGAACTCGAAGTAGTCGAGTTTCGGGTATTCAACCGCTGGGGGGCACAGGTGTTCGAGGCCACGCCGGTGCAAAAAGTTTGGAACGGAAAAGCAAACGGCGAAGACGCGCCCAGCGATGTGTACGTGTACTACATCACGGTGCGTTTTGCCAACGGCGAACAGGAGACATACAAGGGCGACGTTACGTTGCTGCGCTGAACGGGTTGTTCTCGCTCACATACGCGGCGAGGCGTGAAACACGGCCAAAAAAATCAGGGCCATTTTCATGGGCTGCGATACGGAGGCATCCAACCGGTCGTCAATAGCCCAGTCGCGGGGATCGCCTTCGGCCATGGTGTAGAGATAGAAGCTGCCCCTGTTGTTGTCTTGTACGAGCCATTCGTCGAGCTGGCTGGTCCAGCGGCTGCGCAGGGTCAGTGAAAAGTTGTTGTCGGTCACGCGCCATTCGGTGGCATCGCCCTTCCAGGCAGCCCGCATGGTCACGACGGCCCCGGTGTACGTGCGCAGTTCCCACTGGGATGGATCGTCCTTCCATTTCATACGAATGGTTCCGCGCTCTTCGGCGAGGCTGAAGTCCCACTCCGACCAGTCGTCGCGCAGGTGGAGCCAGCGGAGCTTGAGCTCGCCATAGAGTTCTTCGTCGGGCTCCTCTGCGTCGTCTTCGAAGTCGTCTTCGTCTGCCGGCAGCGTGTCCGTGGCGCGTGCATACAATTCCCATTCCACGAAGGAGTCACTCCAGCGGGAACTGATGCTCGACAGGGTCTGCGCTGTGGCGAGGTTTCCTGTCAGAAGTATCCAACAAAGCAAGCCGATCGTTCGCATGGTGTAGTTTTTTGTTGGTGGCTTGGCTCTGGCGGTCAATTGTAGCCAGTATTCGAGAACATACTGCTGCATTTATCCGCAACACGCCCCTTTTGTCATTCTGTAAGAATCCGTCCGCTCTTCGGTGGGTACTGTTCACTTAGCCTGACCCGCCGGAGAGCGGACAGATTCCTTCGGAATGACAAGGTATGCAGGGGCTTTTCCTCAAAACGGTAAATCGTCCATGTTGGTTGGCGGCGGTGGCGTGTTGTTGTAGTCCGGGAACGGATCGGACGGGAAACGCGGGTCAGCGGCGGCGGCCACGGTCGTACCGCCGCCTTCGCTGGCCCGATCTATGCGCCAAGCGTTCAGGTTGGTCAGGTACTTGCCGTTCCATTCGCGGCCGCGCAGGTCGAACGAGACCTTGATCTGGTCGCCCTCGTTGTAGTTGTCCAAAATGGAACAGCGCTCCTGCACAGCCTGGAATTTGATCAACTGGGGGTAGTTGCCGTCGGGCACCTCCAGCACGAACTCGCGGGCTTGGAAACTGGCCGATTTCTGCTCGGTGGGGAAAACACGGTGGAGTTTTCCTATTACTTCGAATGCCATTTTACTTAGTTATGAGTGATGAGTTATGAGTGATGAGTTGCGGCACCCGCTCGGAAGGCCAATAGCCAACGGCTAACAGCCAATTACCGGAGGAGCCGGAAGAACTGTTCGTAATACCCTGGTCGGTTGGGGGAGATGACGTACTGGAAGCGTTTGTTCACGGCGATGCGCTGCTGTGGGGAATACAGGAATATTTCGGGCAGATCCTCGTACAGGATGTGCTGCAACTGGATGTACGACACATTTCGGCGCGTATCATCTGCCTCCGTGCGGACGGCCTCGATCAGGCGATCCGCATTCGGGTTGGAATAGGAATAGCGGTTTCCAGCGCCGATGCTCTTGGTATGAAAGGATTGGTATGGCTCCCAAAGCCCGGGGAACAAGGTGGCGCCGGTAACGGCAAGGTCATAATCGCCCGCCCGTGTTTTTTGGGAGATCACGCGAATGTCGTCCTCCTGGATGGCGATGGCGATGCCGGCGGCGCGGGCGGTTGTGGAAATACTTTTGGCGGCTGCGATGGATACCGGCGCTCCGACGGCGGCCATGAGGGTGAGTTCCATTTCAACCAAATTCCCGTCCATGTTTTTGTCCACGATTCCGTTCCCGTTGGAATCAGACCAGCCGGCAGCGGCCAGCATGGTTTTCGTTTTTTGAATGTCGTAGTCGTAAGGTTTCAGGTCGCGGGCATAAAACGGCTTGGCCGGATTGACAGGACTCACGCAGCGTTCGGCCAAGCCCTCCCACACCGTGCTGAGCAGGTAGTCGTAGTCAATGGCGTATGCCAATGCCTGTCGCACCCGCTTGTCGGCCAAGCGCGGGTTGGCAAGGTTGCACATCATACGGCCATACGAATTGGCGCTCACCAGTTCGAAATCGTAGCGCTCCCTTAGGCAGCTGTCGCGTTTCAGTTCCAAAAACTTTGCGGGAGAAAGCGCCGGCACGATGTCCACGCCGCCGCTTCGGATAAGGCTCTCGGTCGGGCCTTCGTCCTTCACGAACCGGTAAATGATTTTTTCCGGGAAAGCGGCCAGGTAGGGGTTGTCGACGGCAAGTTTGTCGCCCCACCAGTTTTGTTTTTTTACAAAGACCACTCCCTGGTCCACATCGAAATTTTCCAGTCGGTAGGCGCCGCTGCCGGAGATCGCGGACTTGTCGTTGGCAAAACGCGGCGACTGGAACGCTTCGGCCCAGGTGCTCATGGCCGGGTTGGCGGCCAGTGCTTGCTGGGCGGTTTGTGGGTTGAGCAGGTCGGTCAGCGGGATACTCGACAGTACGCCATCCGGGTCATAATTGTAGGCAGGGTAAATGGGAAACTGGCACAGGGTTTCCAAGGCAAGGATGTAGTACTGGGAAAAGTATGCCGTGAATTTTTTGGGATTGTTCGGATCAACCTCCACGGCTTTCAAATATTCGAGATACCCCAGCCATTCGCCGAGGGGCAGCTGGGGGTGGCAAATGATCTTGAGGGAAAAAATCACGTCGTGCGCCGTTACCGGGGAGCCGTTGTCCCAAACCGCCTCGTCGTAAATCTCGAAATCGTAGGCCAGCATGCCTTGGTGTGCCCCGCTTGTCACGGGATACACCACGGGTATTTTTTTGAGCAGCACAGGCACCAATTCCAGTGTTTTCGGTTCGACGATCGCCAGCGCCTGAAAAATGTTGGCCGCCGCATAGCGGTTGTAGCCGGGGCTGGGGAGGATGGGATTCAGGGATGTGGCCGCCGCCTCCATACGCACCGTCACGGTGTTTTCTTTGCTGAACTCGACCTTGCCGCAGGCACTGGCCGGGTCGGACGTGCAGGCAGGCAACAGCCACAAAACGAGCAGACAGATGCCCGCCAGATACCGGATGAGTTCTTGTCGGAATGTCATAGTCAAAAAATTTGCGTAAAAGTACAAGAAGTGCGGCACACCTTGGTGTGTGTTTGGGCAATTACAAAAAACGCGATGCCCACTCCTTCCTCGGCAACAAACATTTTTCCTGTCGGCCAAACCACCGGTAGCGGTTGCGGGCGACCCAATCGTACACCGCGTTGCGAAATCCACGGGGCAACCATTGCAACACGGCCAGCCAAGACCATGGTCTGCCAAGACGCTGCAAAATTTCGAGCGCCGCGTCCGAACGGGTAAAGACTCGATCGCCGTCCACCAGCACGACGGTGTCGAACTGCTCGGCGTTCATATCAACCCGCGCCAACAAGGCCTGTCCCGCTTCCGATTGCAAGGCGGCAAAGCGGAAAATTCCGGCGCGGTCGTGTTGCAACACCCACTGCACGGAAGCGTTGCAGAGGTTGCACACGCCGTCGAAGAGCAGGACGGGGGAGGGCTGAGTTCCAGTATTCACAGACGCTATGTATCAGGATGATTGAAGCAATTCGGCCATTTGGCTCTTGAACCATTTGGTACCGACGAGTGCATCTTTCTTAAGGTTAAACCGGTCGAGGTAATTCTTTTTGAACTCCTCCTTCATGTCGAAATACTTGTAAAACCGGTTAAAATCATCACTGTGCAAGTCGTCCACAAGAGCATCGGTATTTCTATCCCGCAACCTCTCATCGGTTTTAAATTCCTCGTAATTTTGGCGGGAAGCAATCAATTTGGCCGTGATGTAACGCTGACGCGCATTTTTCTGTCGAACAATTTCTGCCAGATAGTCCGCTTGATTAAACCCGTCTGGAGCTAATTCAGCGATATTGTTCGGATGGTATAGGTAATTTTCAAAATCGTAGTATCGTAGCACCCGGTAGCGCGGGTACCGTTTCTGAATACGCTCGATCTCGGTATCGGAAAGAAAATCCCGATCCCGCAGGCCGTAGTAGCGGTCATCGCGTTTGATGTTCAGAAACACATCCCGGGCATCTTTTACGCCGACAAAAATCGTGTCGGGTAGCCCCGTCAGGTTATAGTACTCGTCGTTTTGATTTTCGCACACCACCAATTTTTTGCCCTTCAGCATATCAAAAAGTATGCTCTTGGGTACCGCTATTTCATAGATATCCAACCGGTCTTTGGGCTGTGGTGAAAGTGTTTGGGGGTAATCAAAATCGAGGTTGTCAAAATCGAGAATGACGGCCAGGTCACTTTGTTTGGCATATTCAATAAAACCAAGCGAGTGCGTTGCCGTCCAAAGCTGGCAATTCGGGGGAATCCAGTTTTCCGTGATTTCTTTCAAAAAACTGATCTGAACGGCGGTATTCAGGTGCAGGTCGATCTCGTCGAAGAAATAAACGGTGTCGTTGTAGGTATCCCTTCTGGCGAGCAAGTTTAGGAGTACGTTGAACACTTCTTTCTCGCCCGCACTCAGAAAGTTGTAGTGGATTTCGGAGTTGCCTTTTTTAAAGTTTATCTGTGCCACCTTGCCTTCCAATGGCGGAATGATTTCGATGAGACGCAATTGTGTGCCGTTTTCTGCACCGAAAATGTTCTCCAAAGCCGTGTTTATCGGCTCGATGTATCGGGCGCGGATTTGTACGGTGGAGTCTGCCGAGCGGAAAATGTCGCGCAAGATTATTCCCGTGATGTGGTCCACGTCGTTTTCAAAACGGTCGTCCCGCTGGATAAACTGCCGAGGCCGATCAGAATCTGACCGCACATCGTACGTGGATTTTCCCAAAGCGGTACGGGTCAGTACGGGTGTTTGGCGGAAACTGGTTCTGCCGTAAAAACTGGTATCGGTCAAATAAAAACTGGTATCGGTCAAGTCGACAGGGATTTGGGGCAATAAACCGGATCGGAGGGTAGGCGTTACCGATTCTTGTTTGTTGGCTTCTTTACGGTAATAAATGTGATCAGTGAATGGGAAGTCGCCCCGCGCTACCGAGTTAATATACTCAAACGCATCAAACACACTGGACTTTCCCGAGCCGTTTGCCCCGATCAACAGAACCAACTTGGCATTGGGCGGGATGTTATCCAATGTCAAATGCGTAAACCGTTTGAAATTTTCCAGAACCAGCGACGTGATGACCATAGCAACAAAAAAAGAACACAAGTATCGGAACATTCCGGCAAATCCAAACCAGAAACCCTCCAACCAGAAACCTCCAAACCCCCTACCGCTTGGCCCCTTCCAAAATGCGGATGTAATTGGCCCGCTCGAACGCCTCCGGGTCGGCCACGTTCTGTTGGCTGAGCACGCCCTTGAACGCGTCCACCGACTTGAACTGCATGTCCCGCATCCAGGCCTCCAGTTCTTCGTGCATGGTTTTCAAATACCCGATCCCGTATTTGTACAATGCTGAGGCCGTCAGGACCACATCGGCGCCGGCGAGCAGGTATTTCACCACCTCCCGGGCGCTTTGCACGCCGGTGGTGGCGGCTAAGGAGGCGCTGGTTTTTCCGTACAACACGGAAATCCATAGCAAGGGCAGCCGGATTTCGTTGGACTCACTGTACCGTAGGTTGTGCAGCACGCGCAGGTTGTTGATGTCGAAGTCCGGCTGGTAAAAACGGTTGAACAATACCAGCCCGTCGGCACCGCCCAACGCCAGTTGCCGGGCAAGGTGCCCCATCGAACTGAAGTACGGATTCAGTTTGACGGCCACCGGAATCCGTACCGTCTGGCGTACCGTTTCCAAGATTTCCAGATACCGGTTTTCCACAGCCCGGCCATCCTGATAGATATCGGCGGCAATATGGAATACGTTGATCTCCAGCCCGTCGGCGCCGGCCTGTTCGATCTGGGCCGCGTACTCGATCCAGCCTTCCGGCGTGATGCCGTTCAGGCTGGCAATGATCGGCACGTCCACCCGCTCTTTCGCCTTTCGGATCAATTCGAGGTATTGTTCCACGCCTACGCCGTACTCGGCAGCGGCAGGAAAATAGTCCAGGCCTTCGGCAAATACGTTGGTGGTGGCCATCTGAACGGCGGCCAGACGTTCCTGTTCGCGGCGGATCTGTTCTTCGAACACGGAAAACAACACCACCGCCCCCGCGCCGGCATCTTCCATTTGAACAATATTGCCCACGTCCTCCGACAACGGGCAGGCCGACACCACGATCGGCGAGTTGAGGTCAAGCCCCATGTAGCGGGTTTGTAAATCCATTGTATATGGTTTGAAGGTTTCTGGTTAGAAGGTTTCGGGTTTGAAGGTTTCGGGTTTGAAGGTTTGGGGTTAGAAGGTTTGGGGTTAGAAGGTTTCGGGTTTGTGCAACCCGAAACCTTCTAACCCGAAACCCTCAAACCTATGCTGGTTGAAACGCTTTGGCCTCCCAGGTCGCCATATCCTCGTAGGTTTTCCATCGAAGGTCGGCGATTTCCTGTGCCAGGCGGATAAGTCGTTCGGCTTCTTCGGGATTGGTGCGGGCCAGCAGGCTGTACCGCAGTTCGTTGTAGGCGTATTCCTTGAGCGACATGGTGGGCCTCGGGGAATCCAGCACAAACGGGTTTCGACCGGCTCGACGCAGTTCGGGGTTGTAGCGGAGCAACGGCCAGTACCCGCTGGATACCGCCAGGTCTTGCTGATGCAAGCCTTTGCGCATATCAATGCCGTGGGCAATACAGTGGCTGTACGCCAGCACGATGGACGGCCCGTCGTACGCCTCAGCCTCGCGCAGGGCGAGAAGGGTTTGTTGCTTGTTGGCGCCCAAGGCCACTTGCGCCACGTACACGTTGCCGTAAGAAATGGCTTGCAAGGCGAGGTCTTTTTTGCCCACGCGTTTGCCGGCAGCGGCAAATTTGGCCGTGGCAGCCGTGGGTGTGGCCTTCGACATCTGGCCGCCGGTGTTGGAGTACACCTCGGTGTCGAGCACCAGCACGTTCACGTTTCGGCCCGTAGCCAGCACGTGGTCGAGGCCGCCCGAACCGATGTCGTAGGCCCAGCCGTCGCCGCCCACCAGCCACACGCTGCGGCGCACGAGATTTCCGCACACGGCGAGCAGATCGTCCGCATCGGGAGTTTTCAGTGACAGGAGCATGGCTTTGAGCCGGGCGACCCGCTCGCGCTGGGCATGAATTTCGGATTCCAAGCGCTGCGGCGCTTCGATGATTTCCTGGACGAACGCAGCCCCGAGTTGGCGCTCCAGTTTGCGGAGCAGGTCTTGCGCCAGCGCGGTTTGTTTGTCCACGCTGATGCGCATGCCAAGTCCAAACTCGGCGTTGTCCTCGAACAGGGAATTCGACCAGGCCGGTCCGCGGCCCTCGCGGTTGGTTGTCCAGGGTGTGGTGGGCAGGTTGCCGCCGTAGATCGAGGAGCAGCCCGTGGCATTGGCCACGATCAGGCGGTCGCCGAACAGTTGGGAAACCAGTTTCAGGTACGGCGTTTCGCCGCAGCCGGCGCAGGCGCCGGAAAACTCGAACAGCGGCTCCAAAAACTGTGTGCCACGCACCGAGCCGAAATCCACCTTGTCGCGCTCGTTGACCGGCAAATGCTCGAAGAACGGAATGTTTGTTTTCTGTTGTTCAAGCACGTCTTCTTTGGGTACGAGGTGGATCGCTTTGGTCGTCCGGTCGGTCAGGCTGATGGCCGGGCACACCTCTTCGCAGAGGTAACAGCCGGTGCAGTCCTCGCCGTACACCTGCAGCGTGTAGCGCGTTTCCGGGAAACCGCGGGCGTTGATCGGCGCCGACTGAAATCCCTCCGGCGCGCCCTCAAGTTGGTTTTTATGGTAAAACCTGGAGCGGATCACGCTGTGCGGACACACGAACGCGCAGTTGCCGCACTGGATACAAATGTCCGGCTCCCACTGCGGCACAAAATCGGCAATGTTGCGTTTTTCCCACTTGGTGGTGCCGCTGGGGTAGGTACCGTCGGCAGGAAGTTTGCTCACCGGCAGGTCGTCGCCGTGGCCCTGCATCATGGGGATCGTCACCTCCTGCACAAATGCGGGCAACACGTGTCGCCGAACTCCGTTCGGCGTTTCGCGCTCGGTATCTGCACCTTCCAGAACAGAGTTCGGCAACACGTGCTCCAAATGACTCAGCGCGGCATCCACCGCAGCGAAGTTTTTCCCAATAACCGCCTGGCCCTGCTTGAAGTACGTTTTTTCAATGTACTTTTTGATCTGCGCAATGGCCTCGTCCTTCGGAAGCACCCCCGACAGCGCAAAAAAGCAGGTCTGCATGATCGTATTGATGTAGCCGCCCATGCCCACGCTGCGTGCCACCTCGGAGGCATTGATCACGTAAAAATTGATTTTTTGGGAAATAATTTCCTCCTGCACGGGGCGTGGCAATTGCTCCCAAACCTCGTGTTTGCCGAACGGGCTGTTCAGCAAAAACGTAGCGCCCGGACGCGCCAGCGCAAGCATCTCGACCTTTTCCAAAAAATTGAACAGGTGGCAAGCCACAAAATCCGCCTGCTGAATCAGATACGGCGCCCGGATGGGATTCGGCCCGAAACGCAGGTGCGACACCGTGCGCGCGCCCGATTTTTTGGAGTCGTACACGAAGTAGCCCTGTGCAAAAAGCGACGTGTTTTCCCCGATGATTTTGATGCTGTTTTTGTTGGCGCCCACCGTGCCGTCGGCGCCGAGGCCGAAGAATACCGCCTGCTTGACCCCCGATTCGTCCAACGAAAACGCCGGGTCGAAGTCGAGACTCGTATGCGACACATCGTCGTGGATGCCTACGGTGAAATGGTTTTTCGGCTGCGGTTTTTTTAGTTCGTCAAACACTGCCTTCACCATGGCCGGCGTGAACTCCTTGGACGACAGCCCGTACCGCCCACCGATGACGCGGGGCATGACCGACAGTGTGCCGTTGCCGAATGCCTCGGCCACGGTGGTGACCACGTCCGCGTAGAGCGGTTCGCCGCCGGCACCGGGTTCTTTGCAGCGGTCGAGCACGGCCAATCGCTGCGCCGTCGGCGGCAGGATTTTTAAAAATGCCTCGCCGGCCCAGGGGCGGTACAGGCGCACCTGCACGACCCCCACTTTTTCGCCGGCGGCATTCAGCGCCCGCGCGGTCTCGGCGGCGGTTTCCACGCCGGACCCCATGAGCACCAGTACCCGCTCGGCATCGGGTGCGCCGTGGTACTCGAAGATGCGGTAGGCGCGGCCCGTCAGTTTGGCGAAGCGGTCCATTTCCGCCTGCACGATGCCGGGCGTGGCGGCGTAGTACGGGTTGACGGTTTCGCGGCCCTGAAAATACACGTCGGGGTTTTGAGCGGTACCGCGCACGAAAGGCACGTCAGGATTGAGCGCCCGGCGACGGTGGGCACGTAGCAGCTCGGCGTCGAGCATGGCGCGGATGTGCTCGTCCGGGACCAGCGCGATCTTGCTCACTTCGTGCGAGGTGCGGAAGCCGTCGAAAAAGTGTACGAACGGAATGCGCGCCCGCAGCGTAGCGGCCTGGCACACCAGCGCCATATCGTGCGCCTCCTGCACCGAAGCCGAACTTAGCAGGGCAAACCCCGTGGGCCGGGCCGCCATCACGTCGCTGTGGTCGCCGAAAATGGACAACCCCTGCGCAGCCAGCGAGCGTGCGGCCACGTGAATCACGGCGCTGGTCAGTTCGCCCGCAATTTTGTACATGTTGGGCAGCATGAGCATCAGCCCCTGCGAGGCGGTGAACGTGGTGGTGAACGCCCCTGTCTGCAACGCGCCGTGCACCGCGCCGGCGGCCCCGCCCTCACTCTGCATTTCGATGATCTCGGGCACGTTGCCCCAGATGTTGGGCACCCCTTTGGCCGACCACTCGTCGGCCAGTTCGGCCATGGTGGATGAGGGCGTAATGGGGTAAATGGCGCACACCTCGTTGACCCGGTAGGCGATGTACGCGGTGGCTTCGTTGCCGTCTATGGTGACGATTTTGGACATGGCAATTTTTTAACGACCGCCAAAAATAGGCTGGGCTACGGGTGCATCTGGGTGATCGAAGTCAAGGTGGAGGGTGATGATGATTGAAATACAACACCATGCGCACCCATGTTGAACTGTAACAAAAAAAACGTTTGTTCCGCCCTTCTTGGTGTTTTCACCAAGCAGGGCGGAAATATCACTTGCCCCGTACCTAAATTTGTCCCTGTTCTCACCTAATAACTTTTCTCACCTATGACAATTCATCTTCAGTTCAAATCCAAGGCCTCCTTGAAAACCACCTTGCTGGCCTTTCTGCTCGTGTTTGCCTTTTCCTGCAAAGACGACAAACCCGTGGACGACGTCTGCGAAAAATCGGAGTACTAAGGCGTGACCGGCCCAGACCACTGGAAGTCCCTCTGCGACGATTATGCGGACTACCGCCCGGCGCGGCCGCTGCAGGGACGGGTCATTAAGTTTTTCCCGGAGTGAAAGGAAGGGGAGCAATAAGCTCTTAGAATGGCAGGTTTGTCCGGTTCCAAACTACCTACATTAAAGGCTTCAATCTTGATGCGTACGATGGAGGCATACTCAAATGGCTGGCTAATACAATGGGCTGTATCCGCGACGGTGCTCCTGTTCTGCATGCTGGTTGCCTGGTACAGACAACGGCGGTACAGCCGTTTGCTTTTGCAGCAAAACCAGCTACTCCGGCAGCAGATCGCAGCACTGGTTCCATTCGATGACATCCAATCACCGGAAGAAATGCAGCCGCCGCACATGGTACTGAAAGGCACGCCGGTTCATGCCGAAATCTGGCGGCTGCGGCTGCACGATACTGCAATGGAAAACCTGTCGAGTCCTCAGTTCAGTATGGATGATCTGGCCGAAAAAATGGGTGTCGGGCGCAAGGTGCTGTTTCGCCTCGTTCGCGCACGAACGGGCATGTCACCCAACCAGTACGTGCAGAATTTGCGCCTGACGCACGCACGATACCTGCTCGAATCCGGCTCGATAGCGACATTGCGTCAGGTGGCAACCGCAGTTGGCTTCCGTTCGGTGGGTTATTTCTCCCACCTGTACCGCGAGCGGTTCGGGCACTCGCCAGCCATGGATATTGACAAAGTTCAGGATTGAGACGGTAGAAGCAGCACCACCGGACACGAATTTGAACCGCCGGGACACGATTTTGACGTGCCGGAAGTTGCCTGCCATCAATTTTGCAGCAGATTTTTGCAACAGTCTTTTTTTAATCCGCATTCTATATGAAAAGTCTTTGCAGGTTTCGGGGCCACCCGAGCCGGGTTTCCGCAAACAGCCCTTTTGGGAAGGGTTGCGTTTTCACATAGGTGTTTTAGACATTTTCCCGCCAACCGGCTATGATTTGTTTCGGGGACGCTCTATTTGAGTAGCCCTCAAACGGATTGTTCTTACCTCTATTTACACGGTTACTCTGTTAAAATGACAATTATGAAAAAAATTACAACACTGCTCTTTTGTTTGTTACTCCTTGGCGTTAACAACCTTATCGGCCAATGTACCAGCGCACTTGATTTTGCCGGTACAACCCAACGGGTGGAAGTAAATAATGTCAGTTACCTCAACGGATCCACCAAAGCGACCTTCGAAGTTTGGTTAAAAATGGAAGGCCCGATAAGCGCTGTTCGCTCGATGTTGATTTCAAAAAACGAGTCTTTCGAGTTGGAGCTGCATCCGTCCTCGCCAGCCGGGGGAGGAATAGGGCTGCGCATCAATAATGCAGCTCAACAATACGTGGCCTTCAACACCAATATCGGCAACTGGCAGCATGTGGCAGTCGTGTACAATAGCGGAGCTATCACCTTTTACATCAATGGTGCATTAGCGGGCACGACGGCCCAACCCGCTTCCATCGCAGGCAGTGCAGATGCTTTGGCAATCGGGTGCCGTACTGGAGGAGGTCGGTGTTTGAATGGCGTATTGGACGAAGTACGGATATGGAATGTAGCTCGAACCTTGGCTCAAATTCAGGCAACAATGAATTCGGAACTGACCGGCGCGGAATCCGGGCTTGTCGCTTACTACAAGATGAACAATGGAACGGGTAGTCCTATTGCTTCAGACAGTGCGCCCTTGAACAACACCGGAACACTTACGACAATGAACCCCGCAACAGACTGGGTGGCTAATGCGCCTGGGGTGATTTGCGCGTGTCCGGATGCCGATAATGACGGGACTTGCGACGCCGACGACGGCTGCCCCAATGACCCCAACAAAACAACACCCGGAATCTGTGGCTGCGGAACAGCAGACACGGACACCGACAACGATGGTACCGCGGACTGCAACGACGGCTGCCCCAACGACCCGAACAAAACCGATCCGGGCAATTGTGGTTGTGGCAATTCAGACACAGGCCCGCTGACCATTACTTGCCCGGCCTCTGTACCTGTTATTTCAACCAATCCGAGCTGTCAGGGAGTCATTGGCGATTATACAAATCTGGCTATTGTCTCCGGCACCGGTTGCGCAACCAGTACGGTGACGCAGAATCCCATGCCCGGTACACTCGTAAATCCGGGAACGGCAGCTATAAAACTAACTGCTACGGATAACAATTCGGGTGAAACAGCCAACTGCGTGTTCAACGTAACGGTGTCAGGTGGCTGCGGCAATTGATCCGTCCGTTGAACGCTTTCTGAAAATTGTAAAACGTGTTTTGAAAAACCGCCCTCCGGCTGACCCGCCGGAGGGCGGTTTTTCAACCTTCCTCCACCATCTCAATTGCATGACAGGGGCACTGCTCGAAACAAACCGCGCATCCCGTGCAGCGGTCGTAATCGAATCGGTAGCGCTTCCCGGGGCCGAGTTTGATGACCGCACCTTCAGGGCAGGAGCCGTAGCAGCCGTCGCACTCGAAACAGTTGCCGCAGGACAGGCAGCGCTGGGCTTCGTATCGCGTCTGCTCCTCCGTGAATCCGGCCACGATTTCGGTGAAATCGCGTGCCGCCAGTTCGGGTTCGACGTGCGGTTGGGCGCGTTGCGGGGCATCGGTACGGTACCAGGTGTGCAGGCGTTCGAAGCCGACGACGGGGTGCTTCGGTTCGGGTACAAATGCGGTGTTTTTCAGGTACGCGTCAATATGCCGGGCGGCTTTTTTGCCGTGGCCAACGGCCACCGTCACGGTGCGCTCGCTGGGCACCATGTCGCCGCCGGCGAAAATGCCGGCATGGCCGGTCATCATGTCGGGGCCGACGACTACCGTGCCGTCGTCCTTGAACTCGATGCCCGGTACGGTGCGCAGAAAACCCGTGTCGGTGTCCTGCCCGAGCGCGAGGATGAGCGCGTCGGCTTCGAGCGTTTCGAATTCACCGGTAGGCACGGGTTTACCGTTTTCCACGCGCATGACCTCCACGGTGAAAGTAGTCGAGTCAATTTCCTTGATGGTGCGCAGCCAGTGGATTTTCACGCCTTCGGCCAGCGCTTCGTCGGCCTCGAAATCGTGGGCGGGCATGTGTTCGCGGTCGCGGCGGTAGATGATGAGCGCTTCGTCGGCGCCGAGGCGTTTGGCGGTGCGGGCGGCGTCCATGGCGGTGTTGCCGCCGCCGTAGATGGCCACGCGGCGACCGAGTTTGGGCGTGCGGCCCAGTTCCACGTCGCGCAGGAAGTTTACGGCATCGAAAATCTGCCCGGCATCGCGGGCGGGGATGCCTGTTTTTTTGCCGATGTGGGCGCCCACGGCAATGAACACGGCATCGAAGTTTCCGGCGTTTTTTTCGGCCAACACATCGTCCACCTTGTGGTTCAGCACGATGCGCACGCCCATGTCCTCGATGCGTTTGACCTCGCCGTTCAGGATGGTACGCGGCAGCCGGTAGGCAGGAATGCCAAAGTGCATCATGCCCCCCGCGATGGGGCCGGCCTCGTGAATTTCCACGCTGTGCCCCATACGCGTGAGGTGATACGCGGCAGATAATCCGCTGGGGCCTGCGCCTATGACGAGCACGCGTTTGCCGCTTGGTTTGGGGGCAATGTGCGGTGTCCAGTTTTTTTCCAAAGCCATATCGCCGAGGAAACGTTCGATAGCGTGGATGCTCACGGGGGTGTCCATCTGGGTGCGGTTGCAGCCGTCCTCGCAGGGGTGGTAGCACACCCGCCCATGGATGGCGGGCATGGGGTTGTTCACCATGATTTCCTGCCAGGCCTGCTCGTAGCGCCCGGCCTGGGCGTGGGCCAGCCATGCCTGGATGTTTTCCCCGGCGGGGCAGGCGTGGTTGCAGGGCGGCAGCATGTCGAGGTAGATGGGGCGGCGGGAGCGAACCGGCCCGGTGCCTTCGGCGTGTTGGCGCAGGTCGGGCGGGGCAGTGATGTCGGTGCGGACGGGCATGGCGCTTTGTTTCTAAAACTTGGGCAGTCCGTGAAACCCGCTCGCGGGTCAATGGGAATACGGATGACGCGGATTTGTACGGATGCCCACGGATTTTATCTTAGGCAGGGGCGCTGCCCCTGTCCAGGTATTTACAAAAAAGAAAGCCAAAGGTAGGTCTGGGCTCGGGCGGGTCGGAGTGAGAGGGGTCAGGGGGGCGGGTGATGGTGGTCAGGGGGGGCTCAACTTTGTGATTTCAAGGAGACCGATTATTATCTTGGGCGGAATAACTGAATTCGTGCATTTTTGCGCAACCAAATCGTGAATTATGGCAAAAATCAAGTCAATTAGCATACGAGGTTTCAAAAGTATCCAGCAGTTGGATCACTTCAAACCAACGCATCTGAACATTCTCATCGGTGCAAATGGAGCGGGCAAATCAAATTTTATTGGATTCTTTCGATTTCTCTCCTGGATTGTTAATGCAGGAGAACGCTTTCCTACACATATCAGTCAATTGGGAGGAGGCAGCAATATCCTATTCGATGGGCCAGAAGTTACTAAAGAAATAACCGGCCATTTGCAACTTGATACAAGCAACGGCTTAAATGAATATTCTTTTCGCCTTGTTCATGCGCCTGCTGAAGACACTTTGATTTTTACAGATGAAAGAATCCGATTTACAAGAACATCTACGAAAGAACCCAATTGGATAACTTTTGGCGCAGGCCACCGCGAATCGAAATTGCCGGAGCACCGAGATGACAATACTGTGCGAATTGTAAACAATTTGCTGCAGAGAATAACGGTCTATCAGTTTCATAATACCACATTGTCATCGCAAATCCGCTCCAAGTGGAGGACAAATGATGGGCGGTGGTTAAAAGAGAATGGTGCTAATCTGGGCAGTTTCCTTTATCGCTTACGCGATCAAAAACCTATGCACTACCAGCGCATTGTTCGCTTGGTCCGACAAGCATTGCCTTTTTTTCATGACTTCATTCTCGATGAAGAATATGGCTCAGTGTTACTGCGATGGAAGGAAAAGGAGTCTAACAAAACATTTGATGTATCACAGGCCTCCGATGGAATGTTGCGCTTTATGGGACTAGTCGCGCTACTGGCTCAACCGGCAGAAGACTTGCCTGATGTCATGTTTATAGACGAGCCGGAACTAGGTTTACATCCTGCCGCAATTTCTTTGCTGGCCGCATTGATCAAGTCTGCTGCAGCACATTCACAGATTTTTATTTCCACTCAATCCGACAATTTGGTGGATGAATTTGATGCTGAACATATCATTGTAGTGGAGCGTCAGAGGCGGGCATCAACTTTTAAGCGATTAGAAGCCAAAAAACTGGTTGGTTGGCTCGAAGAATATCGGTTGGGAGAACTTTGGGCTCAAAATGTTTTTGGAGGTCGGCCATGATACGCATCAACATTATCTGCGAAGGGCAAACAGAGGAAAATTTTGTTAAAGAAATCCTTGCGCCCCATCTTGCTCCAAAAGGAATAGGAGCTACGCCACACAATCTTGGTACAGGAACGAATTATGATAAACTGCGAAAGAAAATTGTAAAATGGTTGAAAGAAGAACCGAAATCCTGGGTCACAACCTTGATTGATCTTTATGCAATGCCTGATGATTTTCCGGGATGGGAAGAACACCGTAACAAACCACCTCAAGACAAGGTATTGGCATTAGAAGCGGCCTTAAAATCGAATATTGAATCAGAAAAACTAGATAATTGGAGATTTATACCTCATTATCAGCTACATGAATTTGAGGCACTACTTTTCTCTGAACCCTCAGTTATGGAAACTTGGCTCGGCATTGATAATCCTCTAAAACCAGGTGCTTTCTCTGCGATTCGAAAAGCATTTAATACGCCGGAGGATATTAACGATAAGCGAGAGACCGCACCATCAAAGAGAATAAGTGGGTTAGTAAAAAACTATCAAAAGCCAACGATGGGAATGATCATCGCCAGCGAAATTGGGCTAGAAAGAATGCGCGCCGAATGCCCACACTTCAACTCATGGCTCACAACTTTAGAAATGCTTTCAGAGATGAAAGCAGAATGATTAACAATACAAGGAGTGTCATGAATACGTTCCCCGCCTTGATTATCAATACATAATGCGCGATCTCTTTTCTCTTTTCCTTCTCGCCCTGCCCACCGCCGTTTTCTCCCAGACCCCGCCACCGGCGCAGCAGGATACCTCCGGCAAAATCAAAGTAGAATCGTCCATCACCGGCGAGTATTTCCTGCGCGAGGGCCGGTACATGCAAAAACTCAGCGGCAAGGTGCGCCTGCGCCAGGAAAACACCATCGTGTTTTGCGACACGGCCATCCTCGACCGCGACGATGCCCGCCTCATCGGCAATGTGCTCATCGAACAGGGCGACTCCGTGCGCGTGTACAGCGACTCGGCGCTCTACTTCGGCGATACCCGCCAATGCGACCTGTTCGGCGAGGTGGTGCTCATCAACGGGCGGCAGGAACTGTTCACCAACCGCCTCCACTACGACCTCGCCAACAAGGTGGCCACCTACACCGAAGGGGCCACGCTCACCAATGGCAAAAGCCAGCTCACCAGCACTCGGGGCTACTACCACGTGAACGAAAAAATGGTCTATTTCAAGGGCGATGTACTGGCCACCGACCCGGAGTTCACCCTGCGCACCGACACCATGGCGTTCAACACCGAAACGCAGATGGTGCGCTTCGTGGCCCCCACGCTCATCAGCCAGCAAAACAGCAAGGTGTACTGCGAAAGCGGGTTTTACGACATCGAAAACAACTTCGCGGTGTTCGACGGAAACCCCCAGTACGAACGCGACGGCCAGCGCGGACGCTCCCGCAAAATGCGCTACGACGGCACCACGAAGGAATACATTCTCGAAGGCGACGCCCACATCGAAGAGCCTGCCGCCGCCCGCATCGTGGACGCCGATGTGATCCGCTACAACACCGAAACCGAAAAAGCCGTGTTCGTCGGCAACGTACACTACCGCGACAGCACCCAAACCATCACCGGTCACGACGTGCGCTACGACAGCCGCAACAAACAGTACCAACTCACCGGCCGCGGCCGCATCAGCGATCCGCCCAACATCATCGAAGCCGATTCCATCAATTTCAACAACGAGCTCGGCAACGGCCTTGCCCTCGGCAATGTCATCTGGCAGGACACCGCCAGCGACTACACCCTGCTGGCACACCGCATGGACTACAACAAGGTGTCCGACTACCTGCACGCCTACGGCGCGTTCGGCGATGCTGGCGAGCAGGGCCGCCCTTTGATGAAATCGCTCATAGACAACGACACGCTCTACATGAGCGCCGACACGCTCACGTCCTACAAGCCCGACTCCGCCCAAGAGGCACGTCTGCTGCTGGCCTACCACGACGTGCGCATTTTCAAAAAAGACCTCCAAGCAGTGTGTGATTCGCTCACCTACCACTCCGGCGACAGTATTTTCCACTTTTTCAAAATAGACACCCTGCCCCTCATCTGGTCCGACACCTCGCAGTTTTCCGCCGACACGATCATGCTGCGCATGCGCGACAGCAAGGTGGACCAAATCTGGCTGCGCCAAAACGCTCTGGTCATCAATTCCGAGGACGAGCGCATGTTCAACCAGATCAAGGGCCGGAACAACACGGTGTTTTTCGCGGACAACCAGGCCCGCCAAATGCTCGTGGAGGGCAACGCCCAGGCGCTGTACTACGCGCTGGACGACAAACGCGCCTACGTCGGCGTGAACGAAACCGAGTGCTCCGAGATGCGCCTGTTTTTTGAAAACAACCAGGTGACCGACATCAAATTTTATACCCAGCCCAAGGGCAAGTTCATTCCCATGAAACAGGCGGGCACCACCGAGACTAAAAAACTGGACGGGTTCTTTTGGGAGAAGGGGCGTAGGCCGGGGTCGGTGCAGGGAATACTTTTAAAACTCTGAAATAAATTTCCCAAATAATTGACGCAACCACAATTTGACATGAAATCCTATCTGAAAACGGAAGAAGAATACCACCACGTCATGGAACGCATTGAGACCTACCTCACCAAAGCAACGGCTTCCGGCGGCTTCCAATCCCTGTCTGATTTGGAAAAGGATGACTTGCGCCGCCTGTCCCTTTTGGCAGAGATTTATGAAGATGGAGTGCCCTTCATGCCGATCCGGCAACCTGAAAATTTACCGGATATGATTGCGCTGAAGATGTACGAACGCAAATTGAAACAAAAAGACCTGGCCGCCCTACTTGGCGTTTCTGCTGCACGGCTCTCCGAGATACTGAGCGGCAAAAGGAAAGTATCCCTCGACCTCGCCAAACGCCTGCACAGCGAACTGGGCATTGATCCTGCGTTCATTTTGGAAATGGCCTGAGGAAATAGTGCAACAACAGACGGTCTTTGTTTTGGCTTGAACTAAGTTCGGCAATAGTTCAACCGGAACCCCCTACTTTTGTTCCGTCTAAAAACACCCGACGCCAAAACACACCGCACGCATGACCACCGACCTCGCCACCGCCCGCCAAAAACTCGACCGCACCGGTTTCCTCGACCTTGACGTGGACCCCACGCTCGACCTCGTGGCCGAAATCAACCGCCTCAAACGCGAAAAAAACGCCATCATTCTCGCCCACTACTACCAGGAATCGGAAATTCAGGATGTGGCCGACTACATCGGCGACTCGCTCGGCCTTTCCCAAAAAGCCGCTCTAACCGATGCCGATATCATCGTGTTTGCGGGCGTACACTTCATGGCCGAAACCGCCAAGATGCTTTCGCCCGGAAAAAAAGTGCTGCTGCCCGACCTGAAGGCGGGCTGCTCGCTGGCCGACTCCTGCCCGCCGCAGCTGTTTCGCAAGTTCAAGGAAAAATACCCCGACCACATCGTGGTGTCGTATATCAACTGCACGGCTGAACTGAAAACCCTGACCGACATCTGCTGCACCAGCACCAATGCCGTAGCCGTCATCGAAAGCATCCCCAAAGACCGGCCCATCATTTTTGCGCCCGACAAAAACCTCGGCGCCTACCTCATCAAAAAAACGGGCCGCGATATGTTGCTGTGGAACGGCGCCTGCATGGTACACGAAATTTTCAGCCACGAGCGCATCGTGAAACTGAAAAACCGCCACCCCAACGCCAAGTTCATCGCCCACCCGGAGTGCGAGGCGCATATCCTCGACATGGCCGACTTCATCGGCAGCACCACGGGTTTGCTCAAATACACCATCAACGACCCCGCTCAGGAATTCATCGTGGCCACCGAGGCCGGCATCCTGCATCAGATGCAGAAAGCCAGTCCGCACAAAACATTCATTCCCGCGCCGCCCAACAACAGCTGCGCCTGCAACGACTGCCCGCACATGAAGCGCAACACCATGGAAAAACTGTACCTCTGCATGGAATACGAACAGCCGGAGGTCATCCTGCCCGATTGGGTGATCGAACAGGGCGTGCCCTGCATTGACCGGATGCTGGAAATATCGGAAAAAGCCGGGCTGGGGCTGAAAGGATAAGCCCTCCATACATCGAAACAAAACATGGACTCACTTACCCAGATCGTACTCGGCGCCGCTTGCGGCGAAGCCGTGGCCGGGCGCAAACTTGGCAACCGCGCCATGCTGTGGGGGGCCATCGGCGGCACCATACCCGACCTCGACGTGATGGCCGAAATGTTCACAGACCGCATGACCGCCATGGCGTTTCACCGGGGATTCATGCACTCCATGTTGTTCGCCGCCCTGGCGCCGTGGCTGCTGGCTTTTCTGGCCAAATGGTTTTACAGCCAGGGCGTGTACCGGTTGCGAGGGTACAAACTGATCGCCATGCTGCTTTGGATCGTCTTTTTCCTCGGCGCGGCGGCGGGCATCAATTTTATCCCGGTGGTGCTCAACGGGCAGATCAGTTGGTACATTTTTCTGCCCACCCTGCTGCTCGGGGTTTGGTTCACCTGGAAGCTGTGGCAAGACTACTGGCGGCGCGACCTCAGCCTCGTGCAGGCGCCGTACCGGACCTGGGTGGCGCTGTTTTTCGTGAGCATCGTCACGCACCCCCTGCTCGACTGTTTCACGAACTTCGGCACGCAAATCTGGCAGCCCTTTTCCGACCTGCGCGTGCAGTGGACCACCGTGTCGGTCGTGGACCCGATCTACACAGTCCCGTTCGCTATTTTTCTTTTGCTCGCTGCCCGGTTCGAGCGCATGCAGCCCATCCGGCGGTACCTGACCTGGGCGGGCATTTTGTGGAGTTGCGGCTACCTGGCATTTACTTACTGGCACAAGCAACGGGCCAACGACTTGTTCGAACAGGCCTTGCAGGCGAAAGAAATCCGCTACAACCGCTACATGACCGGCCCGAGCATCCTGAACAACGTCGTGTGGTACGGCCTGGCCGAAGGCGACACGGCCTACTACTACGGCTTGTCGGGATTCAACGACTGCCGCCCGGGTTTCGACAAAATATCTACCCTGCCCAAAAACCACCAGCTGCTTGGCCATGTCCCCTACGACGACAAGGCATACTATTTCCTGCGCTGGTTCAGCGACGGCTACTACGATGTGATGCCCTTCGGGCAAACCGGCGACACCCTGCAGGTGAACGACCTGCGCTTCGGGCTGCAGGGCGACACGCTGGCGGATCGGAACTATGTTTTTCCGTTCCTCTTGTTCAAGGACGAGCAGGGCAAATGGGACGTGTACCAGCACAACCGCTCGCCGCAGGACCCGGAAAAATTCAAACGTTTTGCTGCCGATCTTTGGGCGCGAATCAAGGGAAAACCCTGCACGCACTAAAACCACGACCGACACCATGAAGCAACGGGCGATCTCCTCCCTCATTTTTGTCATCGCCATGCTGGGCGGCGTTTTCGGCGGCGCGGTACCGTTTTTCATCCTGTTCGCACTCATCACGGCAGGCTGTTTGTGGGAGCTCATGGGGCTGTTGTTTGCCGCCGAGGGCAATCATTTTCGCCTGCGCAAGGCAGTGGGCACCGTGCTCGGCGTCCTGCCTTTTTTGGTGTACGGCAGTGTTGCGCTCGATTTAACGCAAATCGGGTTGCCGGCACTCCTCGCAAACGGCTCGTTCTCGGTCTTTACTGCTACGATCCTCGTACCGGTTTTCCTGTTGTTCATCCTCGAGCTGTACCTGCGTTCCGAACACCCGTTCCCCAACATCGGCAGCTACCTGCTCGGTGTGGTGTACGTGGGATTGCCGTTTACGCTGCTCACCGACATCTCGCTTGGACCGGACGGATATGCCCCACTGCGGGTGCTCGGCCTGCTCCTGCTCAATTGGTCAAACGACACGATGGCCTATCTCGTCGGTTCCCGTTTTGGGAAAACGCCGTTTTTCAGCCGTATTTCTCCGAAAAAAACCTGGGAGGGCACGCTTGGCGGCATCGCTTTCACCTTTTTTGCCGGCTGGCTGCTCTCGAATTGGATCGGCAATTACAGCTTCGGCGAGTGGATGCTTTTGGCCGCCGTCGTGGCGGTGTTCGGTACGCTGGGCGATCTGGTGGAGAGCATGCTCAAACGCAGCATCCACATCAAGGACTCCGGCTCGCTGCTGCCCGGCCACGGCGGCCTGCTCGACCGCTTCGATTCGTTCCTGTTCGTGCTGCCGTTCGCGTGGCTGGCGCTGATGATTTTTGGGGGCTGATTGTTTTTTTTACCACAGATTCGCACAGATTAACACAAAAAGTACCTCGGCATGGGCAAGGCGCGTCCCATCGCGAGCAACCAGACCGAGGCGGGGCGGTTCCAGAACCGAAGGGTGGTATTTTTTCAGGAAAAGCGCGTTGAGATTTTCAGAGAAAAACCTGCCCGCCGGGACGTATCTTTGCCTTGTTTTTCAACAAGTTTTCTAAAAACGATATCTGAGGCATGAAAAATCCAGCCATCCAAATTGACCCCGAAATTCTCGGAGGCACTCCGGTTTTTTGGGGGACGCGAGTGCCCATCAAAAATCTTTTCGACTACCTCGAAGAAGGTGAAACGGTCTCGGTTTTTTTGGAAGATTTCCCAACCGTGAGTCGCGAGCAAGTGAGTCGGGTGCTTGCCATTTCTCAAAAATTGATTTTTTCACTGTCTGAAACATTCTATGAAAATCCTGTTGGATGAATGTGTCCCACAGCGTTTACGCTTCCTGTTTCCTCCATAGTTCTAGGTTTTTAAGGTGGCTTTCATGGGCTTTTCCGGCTTGAAAAACGGAAAATTGCTTGCGGCGACCGAATCTGCCAACTTTGACATATTGCTTTCCATTGACAAAAACATGGACTATCAGCAAAACATCGCCCGTTTCAATCTGACTCTTGTCATCTTGGATGTTCCCAAAAATACTTTGAGCCACGTCTCGCCGATGCTGCCGCAGTTCCTGGAACAGGTTGATTCTTTTGAAAAAGGCAAAACCTACCTCATCACTTGAAAAAAAGGCTCCGCCATCGAGGGTGTAGGGCTATACAGTTTTACATCGCACAGCACCCCGTTCGGCGCAGCGGCCCCATAGCCGAGCGCGACTGCACCGAACGGGGATCGGCGACAAAAAAAATGTGTGGGGTGTCGTAAGACCCGCGCATGGCGGATGTGCGTTTCACTCCCCGTATTCCACACTTCGGTCACCTTCGTTTTTCCCAAAGCCGCCGGCAGGCAAACCTTTGCGCAACGTTTTACCAAAACAACACAGTTGCGCTATGAAAAAAATTGCTTTTTCGCTCGTCCTCGCCCTGATGGCCGCCCTGCTCCCCGCCCAAACCGACCGCTACACCACCGCCATGACCGCTGCCGTGGCCCAGTTGGACACCGCCAAGGGCACCGCCGATTTTCAGGCTGCCGCCAACACCTTCGCCCGCATCGCCGCCGCCGAGCCAGGCCAGTGGCTGCCGCACTACTACTCGGCCTTTTGCAACCTGATGGTCGCGTTTCCCATGTTTTCCAAGGATGCCGCCCAGGCCCTGCGCACCCTCGATGCCGCCCAGGCAAGCCTCGACCAGGCCAAGGCCGTGGCCCCCGACGAATCGGACGTGGCCGTACTGCAAGCCTACGTCCTCATCGGGCGCGTGATGGAAAATCCCATGGTCAAGGGGGGCGAGCTGTCGCCGCGCGTGTTCGCCGAACTGGAGAAAGCCACGGCCCTCGACCCCGCCAACCCGCGTGCGCCGTTTTTGGAGGGTACCTATGTGCTGAACATGCCGGAGTTTTACGGCGGCGGGGCGGCCAACGCCAAGCCCCTGTTCGAAAAAGCGGCGGCCTTGTTTGAAAAAGAAAAAGACCGCGGCCTGCTGCCGCACTGGGGGCGGCGCGTCAATGCGCAATACCTGGAAAAGGTCTCGACGAAGTGATCCTGTTTCGTTTCTTTTGCACCATTCAACGTCTGATTCGCCGTGGGAAACAACCTAAAAAAATTCGTGGGCGAGTTTCTCGCCATAGCCGCCATCGGCGGAGCCGTCACCATCTTCGCCTTTGCCAACCCGGTCAAACTGTTCGAACGCGGCGGCTGGGAACTGCTCTGGGCCTACTACTGGCGCGCCGGCGTGGGCACGGCGACGTTTTGGCTGGGCAACGCCTACCTGAGCCACGTCCCCGACCGCTGGGTCAGCTGGGTGGAGGCGCCGGTCAAAAGGCTGGTCATTTCCGTCCTCATCACGATTGTGTTCACCTGCTTGGCCTGGATTCTGTTCGACTGGGTGCTCATTGACGGATGGTTTGGCCAAGACTTTTGGTCCTATTTGCAGGAACTGACCTTCGACGACTTCATCCCCACCCTGGTCATCACGTTTTTCGTTTCGATATTCCTGCACGGACGGGCGTTTTTGCTCAACTGGAAAGAAACCCTGCTGGAGGCCGAACGCCTGAAAAAGGAACAAATCTCAGCGCGGTACGAAGCCCTGAAAAGCCAAGTGAACCCACACTTTTTGTTCAACAGCCTCAACGTGCTGGCATCGCTCGTACACAAGGACGCCGACCAGGCCGAGCAGTTCATCCGCCGCTTGTCCGACGTGTACCGCTACATCCTCGAGAGCCGGGAACGGGAACTGGTACCGCTGGAGGAAGAACTCGCCATCCTGCGTGCCTACCTGTTCCTGATGGACACCCGCTTCGGCGCGAGCCTGCAAACCGACATCCGCCTGCCCGAGCCGGCGGCGGGCTTGGTGGCGCCGCTTACGCTGCAAATGCTCGTCGAAAACGCGCTGAAGCACAACGAAGTGTCCAAGAGCCACCCGTTGCGGATCGAGATTTTTCAGGAAAACGGCCACATCACCGTGCGTAATAACCTCCAGGCGAAGAATTCCCTGCCCGAATCCACCGGCATCGGACTGGAAAACATCGCCGCGCGCTACCAGATCCTCTCGGGAAAACCCGTCCTGATCTCCGATCAAAACGGCTGCTTCAGCGTACAAATCCCCCTCATTCCCAACGAACCAACTCAAACTCAAAACCCAAAACTCAACACTCAAAACTGACATGCAGGTTCTGATCATCGAAGACGAGGACCTCGCCGCTTGGGGCCTCATCAGCAAACTCCAGCGGCTCGACCCGGCCATCGAGGTGCTGGCCACTCTCGACACCGTGGCCGCCGCGATCGGGTGGTTCCGGGCCAATCCAGCGCCCGACCTGGCTTTTTTCGATGTGCAACTGGCCGACGGCCTGAGTTTCGAGATATTCGAGCAGGTCAAAGTGCCCTGCCCGATCATTTTCACCACGGCCTACGATGCGTACGCCCTGCGGGCGTTCAAGGTGAACAGCGTGGACTACCTGCTCAAGCCCGTGGATCAGGACGACCTCGCCCGAGCGTTTTCCAAACTCCGCCAGCTGCGCGCACCGGCGGCGCTCGACCCCGATACCCTGCGCCGGATGCTGGACGTGCTGAAGCCCAAGCAGTTCAAGACCCGTTTCCTCGTCCGCATCGGCGACCACCTCACGGCCGTGGATGCCGCGCACATTGACTTCTTTTTCGGAGAAAACAAACTCGTGTGGCTGCGCCACCAAAACGGCAAAAAGTATCCGGTGGACTACACCCTCGAACAGCTCGAAGACATGCTCGACCCGGAGCAGTTTTTTCGACTCAACCGCCAGTACATCGTGGCCATCGGGGCCATCAAGGACGTGGTGAACTACTCCAACAGCCGCCTGAAAGTAGTGTTGAAAGACCCGCTCGGCAAGGACGACGTGCTCGTCAGCCGCGAAAAAGCGGAGGCGTTCCGAGAATGGATGGGCAAATGAGGCAACGTGCCTGCGATTTTCCTTGTGGCAACAATGGCAACACGGTTGACACGGATCTGGCGGATGTCCGCGGATTTTTAAAAAATCTGTGGTAATCCGTTTGATCTGTGTCATCCGCGTTGCCATTAACCCTACGAGGGCAAAATCCGTGGCATAGCGTGACCACGCTCATGGCAGGCCCTGACGGAAACGCTTGTACTTCAGGGGCACGTTCGGCAAACCTTTGCGGGTGATTTTTCAGGAGTCATTCCCAAAGCAGATTTTCAACACACAGACTGCCATGCGTACCCTACTCATTTTTTCAGCCATATTTTTTGCGCTGAACGCGGGCTTCGCCCAAACCGACAAAGCCCTCTTGCGCGAACTTGCCAAGGAAAACCAAAAATCCATCGAAGCGCTCGCCTTGTACCCCGAGGATGCCCGGCTCGCCATTCTGGAAGCCGCGAAGTATCCGGAAGTGCTGATCAAGATGCAGGGCATCCGCGACAAAACAGGGGCGGCATTCCGCACGCTGATCGAGGATTACCCCCGAACCACACAGGACATTTTTTACGACCTGACGCGTTTCCCCGGCTTGATCTCCGATTTGGTTGTTCGCCAAAACAAACGGGATCCGCTGGGGCCGCCCTTGCAGGTGCTGCCGGAAAACAAACGCGCGGAGGCACTTGGCGTAGTCGAGCGAAACATCGGCACCTTGGCCAAGATCAACGACCTGAACAACACCGCCCAACGCGCTTACGACAACTTGATCGCCGGATATTCCGCCCCTGCACAAGCAGCATTTCGGACGTTGCTGGGCCTGCCCGAGGTCGTGGACATCCTGAACGAAGACCTGCGGTTTACGATCATGGTCGGCGATGTGTACCGGGAAGACCCCGCGTGGGTCATTCGAAAAATGGACTCCCTGAATCTTGCCGTAGCCCGCGCACATGCCGACGAACAGGCGGAATGGAAACAAAACCTGGCGAACGATCCGCAGGCCCAGCAGGAATTTCAGGCCGCTGCTCAGGAATATTCCAAGGAGTACGGCTACACGGACGAGATTTACGATATCGTTCAAAACGATGACCTGTATGCCAAACCGGCCCCGTCGCCCGGCCCTACCCAAGTCGTACACCACTACTATTACCAATACGCCTATCCATACTGGTTCGGGTACCCGTGGTGGGCGCCGCAACCCTGCTGGCGACCGTATCCGTCTTGGTGGTATTGGGGTTTTTATCCCTACGATCGAGTGATTGTGTTTGTCCACATGCCCTCGTACCACTTCATGCACTGGTACTTCCATCGCCCGTACCACCACTACCGCCACAACCGCTTGTCCACGCATTTTGTCAGCCACTACAACCGGCACCGCAATTCTGGCACGACCATCACGGCGGGCGTGAACGAATGGCGAAACGAAAATCGCGACCTGGTGTCCGACGATTGGCTACGCGATCAAACCCGGCTTCCCGAAAGGCTGCGCGAGTACGGGCGCTTCGAGCAGGAACGCCAAACGTTCAACACCAAGAACCCGGCAAAAACCCTGAGCCGCGAGCAGTTTTTGGACAAAAACGCGAAGCAATACCCCGAGCTCGTGCGTTCGCGGGCTGCGGCGAAGACGGAGGTCCAACGCGAGCGTACCGATGAAAGTCAACGCCGCTCCGACTGGGCGCCCGCGAAAGAACCGGTAAAACCGGAAACCACCCAGCCAGCCCGCGTGCCCCGCACCGAAACTCCGGATCGCCCGAAGACCCAGCCCGTCAAGCCGCCCCGTACCCAACCGACCGAAAAGACCCAGCAGCCTGCCAAGCAGCAGCCCCAAACGAGGCAGCCGGTGCAAAAACCGCCGATTGACGATGCCAAGGAATACCACCGGGACAAGTGGCAGGAGCCAAAGCGCCCCACCACCCAGCCGCCATCCCAGCCCGCGCCGCGCAAGGAAGCGCCCAGGCAGGTGCCGGCTACCCGGAAAGAACGCGGCGGGTGACACTCATTGCCGCCAAACACCCAGCAACGGCTCTGCGGCTTCTGCTCCCCAGCGGCCGGATTGCTTGGCATCGAAAGGCCCGTGAAAATGCAGGTACACGTCGAACCGCACGCGCCCGCCTTGGTCGGCCTTGAAATTGGTGTGCCAGTAGTTGTTCATCGCGTAGAGAAATACCGTCGAGGAGGAACGGTTGCTGTCCAACCACTTTTTGTAGCCCTTGTGTACGGGCCGTTCGTCAATCAGGCCGCCCGGCTCGAACAAGGCGCCCTGTGGACTGGCGAGGGTGACGCCCGCGTTCGCATCGGAAATGTCCAGCCAGCGCTGTACGGAAAAAAAGTCCTTGTTCGAGCCGGGAATCTGTCCGTTTTCGGGGCTGACCCAGCTGTCCCCCACGCCGATGCGCAGCGCGGGGTTGGTTATATCGAACGGGAATGCCAGGTGCAGCGACTCCTTGTCGCGAATGTTTTTTTTGTCAATCACGGCCGACAGGTGGAGCATGTCCAGACCGCTGTACTGCGAAACTTCGTACACCACTTCGTTGGTACCGGCCAATGTGGCGATGGTGCGCGTGCGCTGCAACACCGGCCCTTCTTCGGCCCGGTCGCTGTATTGCGCCACCGAGCGGTGAAAACTGTCGGGGTTTTGCCCGGCCATGTACACCGCGTGCAGGAGGCCGCCGAACCGTTCGGGCTGCACCCATTGTCGTCCCCGGGTGCTCAGTTGTTGTACGGCGCCGGTAACGGGGTCCGGCGACCAGGATATTTGCGGTGGCACCCATTCGCCGGCAGCACCGGCAGACCGGACAAGGTGGTACACGCGCTGTCCGTTGGCGGGCACGTTGCGTGCCACGATGATGCGGCGGCCGTTGGCAAGGGTTTGTACCGGCACGGGCCGACCCCGTTCGTCGGCAAGTGCCTGGCCCGGGCTGATCGAGGCAGGCCAGTTCAGTTCCACGGCTCCGCTGCGCAGCCAGGGCAGGGTATTCACGACGACAAAGGAGGCGGGGTTTTCGGCATCCACGAGCAGGGCGCGTTCGATGCGGTTTATCTCGACACGCGCCGAGTCGAGCAGCCGTTTTTTGTAGTCCCATTGCCGGGTGGTGAACGTGTCGTCGGGCGCGGAAATGCTGCACCAAGCGCCCCAGGTGTGCTCGTGAAACAGGATGATGTGGCGCCGGGCCTGATACCACCAGTCGGGCGGTACTGCCACTTGCTGCTGCCGGGCGAGGCGCTCCAGTTGGGTGAGTTTGCTGCTGAGCAGCCGGTTCTCGGTTTCTTCTGCGGCGGTCGAATAGGCCCCGTCTTCCCAATAGGGGGTAAAATCACCGGCGTGTACCGGGATGGATGTGCCGTATTGTTTTTCAAACCGCTCGAACACGTCGGTCACGTTGGCCAGTACCAAGCGGGGCGAGGTATATTTCTCGTTCCAGGCGCGCACAAAGTCGCTGATGGCGGTGTCAATGGGGCCGTTGTCCGACACGATGTTGTAGCGCCATTGCACCATGTCGTAGGGATACGCGGCGGCTTCGAGGGTTTTCAGATACTCGGCGATCTTGCGGGGGCCTCGGTCCGCCACGGCGCCCGACGCAAACCCGTGCCATGAGGAATAGCCCTTGCCGCAGGTCCAGAACAGGATGCTGTCGCGCCCGGAGGAGGATTTCCACCAGAAAGGTCGGTCGCCCTGTTCGCGCAGGGTGGAGCCGATGCGGTCGCCGCCGTCGGGCATGCCCTCGATGTAGTTGGGGCCGTTGGAAAAATACCGCACGCCGCGTTGGGCCAGCGCCGGCACCACTTCCCAGATCAGGCCCGGAATATCAGTGAACATCGCCGTGCGGATGGGCAGCTCGTACCGGCTGCGCAAGGTGTCGGCGTACTCCGTCCACCAGCGGAGTTCGTCGGGCGAGCACAGGCCGGTGAGGATGTTGGCGTACAGGGCCGAGAGGCCGATTTGACCGCTGCGAACGGCCTGAACAAATTGCTGCGTTTCCACGGCAGAGGCTTCCCGCAGGAAATTTTCCACGGCCCACAGCGATTCGACGTTCCACACAAAACGGCTGCCTTCGGGATAGGCCCGTGTTTTTTCGATCATTCGGAGCGCCTTGCGGATGTTGTCCGTGTGGATGACGACCACGTCTTCCTGGTAGTGCGAGTAGCCGATGTCGGTGTGCGCGTGGTGTACCAGGTTTATTTCGCGCCGGACGACGGGGTACAGGTCAACGGTTTTGTGTACCGTCAGCCGGTTTCCGATACGGGCGTGAATGTCCAGGCTGGTTTTTCTGGAAACGGCGGCTACCGGCACCTCGAATGTTTGAGCGCCGTTTTGAACGACAAAACTGTACTCCTGCGCATCGCCAACCCGAACGTGGAGCGTGTCCGGAGCGCCGAAATGCAATACCGCAACTTGCAGGGGTTGGTGGGCGGTACTGCCGCGCAGGAGAAATGGCAGCGGCTCGATGTCAATTTTTTCTTCGAAGGTGTACTGGAACGTCATGTACCAGTCTGGGCTGTTTTGGGCCTGGCCCGTCACCCGGAGCCGGAGCGGCTGTCCGGGCGTGCAGACGCTGCGGGGCACGCGCAGGTAGGCAATGCCGTGGGCATCCGACACCCAGTCCTGCTTTTTCAGTTCAAACGTCAGGCGGGTGCTGTCGCGGCCGGCGAACGACCACACGGGCGGGTGCGCCTGCGGGTGCGTGGTGAAGGTGAGCACCGGGCGGTCGTTGATGAACAGGTCGAAATGCCGGACGCCCTTGCTGGTTCCCGTGGAGTGCGCGGCCACCCAACTGAAATACACATACTGCCCCGCGATGCCGGCGGGCACGGGCGCTGTTTCCCACTCGATGGTTTTGTTCCCGTCCGTACAGCGGGTGAGCAGGGCCTCGCGGGCGTAGTCCTGATAGATGGAAAAGTACGGCAGGGTTTCGCCGCGGATGGTTTTGGCGTAGCCGTTCAGGACGGCTTGTTCGCCCATGCCGGGGATGGTGATCTGGGCGTTGGCAGTGGTCGGACAGAAAAACAAGGGTACGAACACTATGGCGGCCAGCCAGCCCAGGGTTTTTCGGAAGCAGGATTTGAGCGTGTTCGTCATCGGTTGCCCTTTTTTTAGGGAGTGAAGGTAGTTTGCCCGGTGGTTTTTTCGTCAATGAAAAAACGCAGCATCAGCAAATGCAACGGATGACAATCGGCCTAAAAATGCCAGCCCAATTTCAGCGACCCTTCCGGGTTGAGGAGTGGCGGTTTGTAGGTGCCAGTGGGAAACGCCACCTCCTTGTCGCCGGCGATCCGCAGGTGCAGGCCGGCCCAGGGGCTGAGGTAGAAATTCCGGTAAAACTTCCAGTTGTAGCCCATGCCGCCCGACAGCAGGTAGCTCTTGTAGTTCCCGGAACGCTGGTCAGCCTCATACCGGATGCTGTTGTCCCAGTACACGCCGCCGCCGGCCAGCCACCAGCCCCGGAAATCGGGCTGGAAAAAGTAGTCGGCCAGCAGGGCATACGCGTGGATGCGGTTTTGGGAAAATCCTCCGGGCAGGAGAAAATCAGGTTTGTTGGCCCGAGCCATTAGCAGGCGGCCGCGCCAGTGCCCTGTTCCAGCCCAGACAGCGCCAAAGTATCCGCCTGTGGCATAGGGCAAAAAATCCAACTCCATACCTGCGACAAACGAACTGCCGGTGCTTTTTTCTTGTGCGAACGCTGACGAGGACAAGAGGCAAAACAGAAAAAATACGATTGACTTCATAAACATGTTTTTTTGCAGCCGCGAAGTTCAAGGCGCATTGGATTTTGCAAGATGATTTATATCAGTGGACAGGGATGACGATTAATGGAATAACCCGGCAAAAGGTGGCATTTTTGCCGGCACTAAACATTCAAGCCATGAGTACAGCACAAGCCTTTTTTATTCTGTTATTGGTAGTCGGCGGCCTTGTGCTTGCGGTATGGCTGCTCGTGCGCGGCTGGTCGCCGGAGCAGCTGCCGCTTTGGGCCGGGGTTATTTGGGGGCTGATGGCCGTCATGGTGATCGTGCCGAAATTCCTGCCGGCATCCGTTCGCTGGAGCGACACCACCAGTATCGTCCAAATGATCCTCGGTGTGGTGGTGCTGATCCTGAGCGTGAAATGCCTTGTACTGCTGATCCGCCACGGCGCCGCGCTCCCGGAGGCCCAACGGTGGGCGGCCTATTTGGGGCTTGTCCCGCTGGCCCTTGGCGTGTTGCTGGTGGTGTTTTTTTTCTGGATGGCCAGCGCTTTTAACAACAAGTAGCATTTGCGGGCCGCATCCACCTTGGTGTTGCACACTATTTATTTCTCTGTGTCCTCCAAGTCTCCGTGAGCCTCTGTGACACTTATCAAAATTTACGACCGATGACACTTGCCGAACCGCTTTGGCTATTGCTTTTCCTGCCCCTGTTCGTGGTCATGTACCTGTACCGCCAAGCGGCAGACAAACGCCACGTGACCGTGCAACTCTCGCGGCTGGCGGCGGTGCGCGGCGTGAAGACCTGGGTCGTGTACGCGCGGAACTGGCTACAGGCTGTGCGCTGGGCGGCGGCTATACTGCTCATCCTCGCCATGGCGCGCCCGCAACTGCTCTGGTACGAGGAGCAGACGGAGGCCGAAGCAATGGACATCCTGCTGGTGCTGGACGTGTCGCCCAGCATGCTCACCAAAGACCTGCCGCCCGACCGCTTGGCCGTGGCCAAAAAAGTGGCCAACGACTTCGTGGCGCGCCGCCCCTACGACCGCATCGGCCTCGTGGCGTTCTCGGGCGGGGCCTTCGCCCAATGCCCGCTCACCAACGACCGCCGCCTGCTCCAAGGCTTTGTAAACAACCTGCAAGTGGGCCGCCTGCCCGACGGCACCGCCATCGGCATGGGCATCGCCACGGCACTGCGCCATCTGAAGGACAGCCCCTCGCCCGGCAAGGTCGTGATCCTGCTCACCGACGGCGACAACAACACCGGCGAGATCGGCCCGATCCGCGCCGCCGAAATGGCCAAGGCCCTCGGGGTGCGGGTGTACACCGTGGGCCTTGGCGCCGATGGCAACGCGCTCTCGCCCACCCGCCGCCGCTACGACGGCCGCTACGATTTTGCGCCGCGAAAAATGGTGTTCGACCCGACCCTGCTGCAGGAAGTAGCCCTGCTGACCCAGGGCAAATACTACCGGGCCAAATCGTCCGCCGACCTGCAGAACATCTACGCCGAGATTGACCGGCTGGAGAAAGCCAAAATTGTGATCAAACAGGTGGAGCAAAAAAACGAACTGTTCTTTTGGCTGCTCGACGCCGCGTTTTGTCTGCTCGTGCTGGAACTGTTCCTGCGTTGGGGGCCGCTACGGGTGATTACGGTGTGAAGCGCGCGCACCTGCAGCTCAGCGGAGGAAAAAGACGCTTCAGAAAAATTTTATTTGTGTGCCGTTTGGCCGGACAAGACATAACGTACTAAATGCTGCATTTCCCATATCACCCCAACAGCCCTTCCAACTCCTCCCGCGTCAACTTTGGCGCCTCTTCCCCGGCTGCAAAAAACTCCAGCCCCAACTGCTTTTTCCGTTCCTGCAACTGCCGTATTTTCTCCTCGATCGTATCGCGGGCGATGAACCGCAAAGCCGTCACCGGGCGCGTTTGACCGATGCGGTGCGCCCGGGCGATGGCCTGATCTTCCACGGCGGGGTTCCACCAGGGGTCGAGCAAAAACACATAATCGGCAGCAGTAAGGTTGAGGCCCACTCCACCGGCTTTTACTGTCATAAAAAACGCCTGTACTGCAGGGTCGTCTTGAAAACGCCCAACCTCTCGGGCGCGGTCGGGCACGGCGGTGTCGCCGGTCAACCACGCGTAGGGCTGGCGGCGCTGCTCGAATTCGCGGCGGAAGAGTTGCAGGTGTTTTTCAAAACTGCTGAAAAACAAAACCTTGTGCCCGGCCCGCTGCACGGTGTCCCATTGGGCCAGTACGTCGTCAAACTTGCCGCTGTCGAGGTCCGTTTCCGGCTCCACGAGCGCCGGGTGGTTGGCCAACTGCCGGAGCCGCATGAGCGCTTGCAGCGCCATGACCCGCGTTTTCGGGTCGTCGAACAGGCTCAGGATTTCGTTGCGCACGGCCGATTTGGTTTTTTCGTACTGCTTGTGCTGCGCGGGCGTCATTTCCGAATAAAACATCTGCTCGCTCAAGGCCGGCAGGTCGGGCGCCACCTCCTCCTTGGTGCGGCGCAGGTAAAACGGGCGGATGCGGGCAAACAACCGCTGCTTGGCCGCCTCGTCGTTTGCCTTTTCGATGGGCAACAAAAACGCCTCCCGAAATTCCCGGAAACTGCCCAGCGTATCGGGGTTTATGAATTCCATCTGTGTCCACAGGTCGGCCAGGGAGTTTTCGATGGGCGTGCCCGACAGCGACACCTTGAACTGCCCCCGCAGTGTCCGAACCACCTTGGAGACCTCCGAATCCCGGTTTTTGATCTGCTGGCTTTCATCGAGCACGATTGCCCGCCACTCTAATTTGCCCAGCAAATCCAGGTCCTGCCGCGCCGTGTGGTAGGTGGTCAGCACCACATCGTGACCGGCTATGGCGCGGATGTCCTTCAGTCGTTTTGGGCCGGCGTGCGCGTACACGAACAGGCTCGGGGCAAACTGCGCCAGTTCGCGTTGCCAGTTGAACACCAGCGAAGCGGGCAAAATGACGAGAGCCTGCAGGGGACGGAGCTCGGTTTGATAGGCCTGGAAGAGGGAAAGTTGGGCCCCACCCCCGTCCCCTCCCCCCAAGGGGAGGGGGGCTACATCGCGCGTTGCGCGATGGTCTGCAGGTAGGGATACTTTTAGGTTTCCCACACCGGAATTTTCAGCGGGAATCGAGGGCAAGCCCCCCTCCCCTCGGGGGGAGGGGTTGGGGGTGGGGCCGCCCTTCACGTACAGCAGCGCCGCGATCGTTTGCAGGGTTTTTCCCAGGCCCATGTCGTCGGCCAGGCAGGCGCCGAAACCGTGCCGGTAGTGGCCTATCAGCCATTTCACGCCGTGCAGTTGGTAGGGGCGCAGCGTGGCTTTTAGTTCAGCGGGCTGCTGATAGTCAATTTGTTCGGGATCAATGGGCTGGAAATCGGCAGTTGGCGCGTCCACCGCAGAAGGTTGCAACAGCGTGAACAACGCCTTGGGCAGGCGCAGGTGCTCGTCGTCGGTGCGCAGGGATTTTGCAAGGTCGCCGTAGCGGGCAAACCACTCGTCGGGTATCCGAAAAAACGTATCGTCAGGCAGGGGGAAATACGCATTTCCGCTGCGCAGAAACGGCACGAACGCATGGAACGGAAACTTGTGCGGGCCAATGTCCACTTGGCCGCGCACATCGAACCAGTCGCCCACGGCCTCGGAGCGCACCGCTACGGCATGGGGCAAAAGGGCCAGGGTACGGCCTTCCACCTGCGGGGCATCGAGCTCGAACCCAGCCGCTTCGAGGGCGGGGCGCCACTCGATCAGCCAATGCAGGATGTCGGCTAGGCCGCCCCCGGCCGGGAGGCGAAACATGCGGTGGTCTTCCTCCAGCCCGAAGTCCGGCAGTTTGTCCAAAAACGACTGCTCGGCGGACGGGTCGCGGCACACAAGGTGCACGGTGATCTCGCGGGCGTCGTCGTCGGGAATATCGAGCGTGGTGATCCGGTCCCGGCGTTCGCCGTGGCGGAATTCGGCGCCGTCGTACACGAACACAGGCTTGAGCAGCCAGGTTTTTTCAAGCAGATGTTCTGTGGGTTCGAGGCGGACGGCCAGCAGCCGGTCGGCGGTTTGCACGGCAAACCCTTCGGCTTCGATTTGCGTGCGGCCGGCGTTTTTGGCGATGAACTGCCGGAAATACGTGCGCACCTTGTCGGGCGGGATTTGGATGACATCCTTGCTGCGAAACGGGCGCAGCATGTTGCCGTTGATGCCCGGTACGCGGAAAAGCGCGTACTGCGCCACCACCCAAGCGGGGTTGGTATTGGTGAGCGGAAAGGCGTCGCGCTCGCGGATGCTCCATGTTTCGGTTTCGGCGCCGAGTTGGAAACGATACTCGATACCGGTCTCCGTTTTTCTGAAAAAAAGGTGTGGCGACAAGTCGTCGGCAGCGGGATACAGGAGCACGTCTTTGGCAAAGGTACGTCGCTCAACATCGAGGGTAAGCGGCAGCCGGTGGCGCACGATTTCCGCGAGAAATTGATCCAGTTCGCGGTGGATGTACGATTCCACGGGCGCTTTGGTATCGGCTTGCGCAAGAAGTTGCGCAAGCGGTGCGGTTGATTTTGCCTTGGGCGCTTTGAATTTGGCTTCCAGCGCCTTGGGCGACAGCCGCTCGATGGCTTCAAACAGGGTGTCCAGCACCGGCGTGCGTTCGATACCGTATGAGCCGATGGTGGCCGGCGTGGCTTTTTGCAAGAGATGTGTGAGGTGCCCGCCTTTGTCTACGGCAACAATGTTGGCAGAGGGCAGGTAGATGTTTTCCGAAAAGGGGTAAAGGTTGAAGACGACGCGCATGGATAGGTGTTGGGATAGTGAGGTACTCCCTTAAGAGCATGTTGGGGAATTTAGGGTAGGATAAAAAGTGGGAACCAGTGCGTATACTTGGGAGTACCAAATCTCAAGTTTATGCGCGAAAAGTTTGAAAAACTTACTGATTCCCAGTGGGAAGTTATGGCGGCTTATTTGCCAGTACAAAGAAAACGGCAACTTAATTTGCGGGACGTTGTGGATGCCATCCGCTGGATTAACGAAGTCGGGGGACAGTGGCGAAATCTTCCGGATCGTTTTCCACCGTGGGACGCTGTGTACTACTATTTTCGAAGATGGATTCATGACGGCACGTTGGATGTTTCGATTTCTTCCGACGGCTATCCAAGGATTATGAAAAAACAGTGAAAAGTTCGGAAGCGTGGGTACTTTGGGCAAGTTGCCAGGTGGTCATTTCAAAGTTTAAAACTTGGGGAATCCAAATTCCCCAACATGCCCTAAACGATGCTCGACAACCCCACCCGCTCTACAGCGGGTCTGGTTGGGCGAGTCGCGCATACCAGTGCCTTTGAATTTTTTATAGTCCCGTACTGATAACGAGTTTGTAGGTTTGGCATTCATTGCCGCGTGTACTGTATTAACAATCAGCCTATGAGAATTGTCCTTTCTTGTCTGGCCCTGCTCGCCTGGCCCTTTTTGGCATTTGCCCAAATCGAAAAACCCGCTTCCGAACCTTCAGCGGTTAAAGGCGCCACCCCGCTTGTAACTCAAAACTCAAAACTCGAAACTCAAAACTCCACAAGAGCCGTCGTCGTCGGCATCTCCGACTACCAGGACAAGGATATCCCCGACCTGCGCTTCGCCGACCGGGATGCCGAGGCGTTTGCGAATTTCCTGCGCTCGCCGGGTGGCGGGGCGCTGAGTAGCGAAAACCTGCGGGTTTTGATCAACCAGCAAGCCACGGCGGGTCAGGTTATTGCCGCCCTGACCTGGCTGCTGGACGAAAGCAAGCCGAGCGACCAGGCCATCATCTATTTCAGCGGCCACGGCGACGTGGAGGCCAAACTGATCAACCAACTCGGCTTTCTGCTGCTTTGGGACTCCCCGGCCCACGCCTACCTCGCCGGTGCGTTGCCGGTAGACATGTTGCGGCAGGTGGTGTCCACGCTTTCCATTGAGATGAAAACCAAGGTTTTCGTTGTCGTGGACGCTTGTCGTGCCGGCAAACTGGCCGGCAACACCGTCATCGGCACCCAATTGACGGGCAGCCAACTGGCCCAACAGTTCAGCCAGGAGCAAAAAGTACTGAGCTGTCAGCCCAACGAGTTCAGCATCGAAGGCGAGCAGTGGGGCGGCGGACGCGGCGTTTTTTCCTACCACCTCTGCAACGGCCTGTACGGTTTGGCCGACGGCGACCGCGACGGGCAGGTGTCGCTTTTCGAAATCGGCCGCTACCTCGAAGACCGGGTGCCCAGAGAGGTTTCCCCGCTTTCGCAGTTGCCGCTCACGGTGGGCGACAAATCAGGCACACTTTTCCCGGTAGACGGCCCGACGCTGGCCGTGCTGGAAAAACAGGGCGTTCCACCCCTCAGCATTGCCCGGGTTGAACAGCGGGGCATGCTGCAGGAGGTATTGGCGAAGGCCGATTCGAGCGCCCGATTTTGGTATGCGGGTTTCGAGCAGACGTTGAAAAGGAACCATTTTTTTGAACCCGAGGGGGCTTGTGCAGAGTTCTTTTTCCAAAAATTGATGGCAACGGAAAGTATCGCCGCATTGCACCCGGCACTGAAGCGCAACTACGCTGCTGCCCTGCAGGATGATGCCCAGCAGGCCATGAACATCTGGCTCAAAGCCGACGTGCAGGAGTTGCAGTGTATTGGCAAGAGCCTGAAACTCGCCCCTATCCCCCGGCAACTGGAACGGGCGGCGGAACTGCTCGGCAAAGGACATTACATGTACCGCTCGCTGCAAGCTCGGCGGCTGTTGTTCGAGGGCATAACAAGGATGACGCACGGTAACCCCGACGACGGGCTTGGCAGAGAGTGTCTCTCCCTTTTCCGGCAATCGCTGGATCTGGAAGTCCAGTCACCATTGCCTTGGCACTGGATGAGCCTCGTTTACGTGAAATACCTTGAACAGCCGGATTCGGCTTTCGAATGTGCTAAAGCGGCCCGCAACCTTGCGCCGAATTGGGTGCTGCCATATACCGATTTGGGCTATGTTCTTTCCCAAATGCACAAAATGGATTTGGCAAAACAAGCTCTGGAAGAAGCCGAAGTTATTGATCCGCAGCATCCTTACGTTATCAACCGCTGGGCGATCTGGCACGGAACTTTAGGCGGCAAAGCCAACCGGGAAAAAGCGGCGATATTATTTGAAAAATACCGGCAAAGTGGCGCGGCGTTGTACCCGTGTTGGTTCAACGATTACGGGCTTTTGGAAATTTCGTTGGGCAAGTATACCGAAAGCGAAAATAAATTTGAAACAGCCATTGCGCTTGATTCAACTAACCACAGCGCCTGGAACAACCTCGGGCTTTTGTATGTAGAAACAAAGCGTTACGCCGAAGCGGAACATGCATTGAAAAAAGCCATTGCGCTTGATTCAACGAATGTCGATCAATGGGGAAACCTCGGACACTTATACGACCAAACCCGCCGTCATTCCGAAGCAGAGGCTCTATTTAAAAAAGCCATTGCACTCGATTCGAATGCTGCCAATGTATGGAACCAGCTCGGGTATTTGTACCTCGGAATTGGGCGGTTCGCCGAAGCAGAGCCGGCACTGAACAAAGCCCTTGCCCTCGATTCGACCTATGCCCAAACCTGGGTCAACATAGGAACGGTATATATGTATTCCGGTCGCTACGCTCAGGCAGAACAGGTGCTAAAAAAGGCCGTCGCCCTAGACTCGACGTACGCAGAATCTTGGGTCAATCTTGGGACTTTATATCAGAATACCGGTCGCTTCGCCCAAGCGGAGCATGCTTTCAAAAAAAGCATTGAGTGTGACTCGACCATAGCCGCCATCTGGAACAACCTCAGCACGCTCTACCTGCAATCCCGCCGCCATACCGAAGCAGAGTTAGCACTGAAAAAAGCCATTGTCCTTGATTCGACATTGAGTAATGCCTGGTACAACCTCGGCTATCTACTCGGACAAAACCGTCGTTACGCCGAAGCGGAACATGCATTGAAAAAAGCCATCGCGCTCGATTCGACATATGTCAATGCCTGGATTACTCTCGGGTCTCTATATATTGATACCCGACAATATGCCGAAGCCGAGCATGCATTGGAAAAAGCCGTCGCGATGGGTTCGATGCTTTTCTATTCCTGGAACAACCTCGGTGCACTGTATAACCAAACCCGACGCTACGCCGAGGCAGAGTCTGCATATAAAAAAGTTATTGAACTCGATTCGACGTATGCTGTGGCTTGGAGCAACCTCGGATATTCGTTCATACAAACACTAAGATATGTCGAGGCCGAACAGGTGTTGAGTAAAGCTATTGCGCTGGATTCGATCTATGCCAATCCCCGCAAACACCTCGGCATGGTTTATTTCAAAACCAACCGCCCCGATGAAGCCCGGCAAAACTTCCTCCGAGCGATGGAACTTAATCCCAACTATGCGCCTGCGCTGCTTGGCATGGCTTGTCTTCTGCATTGGGAAGGCAAAGTCACTGAAGCCCTTGCCTACATCGAACAAGCAATAGGCAAAGGGCGCACTTTCGAACAACTGCAGCAGGACGAAGACCTCACCTCGCTCCGTGCCCTACCGGAGTGGAAAGCCCTGATGAAAAAGTATTTTCCGGATAAGGTGAAGGACTAAACCCACGCAGCCACCGGTCGACTCCAAGTCACCCGGTGGCCGGCTTTCTTTAACAACCCCCAACGAGAAACAACCAAGAGGAACAGACTCAAGTCGTAGGCCCAAAAGTAGTATGTGCAAACCACGGAAGTGCCTTACCTTTAGGCAGTGAAAAACAACCCGGCGCGCCCAGAGTATTTGTCGTTCCGGTAATCCGCCCCTCCTTCCGGCGCCAACTCGGCGGAATAACACGCGGATTCCTGCTCCGCTGATAACCTCAGCCCAAAAGCGGGATAAACAGATGGTACAACCTGCCTACCGATGATTCATCACACGCTTCGAATCATCCGTTCCTAATCCCATCTCTTCATTTCAAATTTGTTCAGTCATGAAAAATTACTGTTTTCAATGGCTGGGTGCTCTGGTGCTGTTGGGGCTTCCTCTGGTGCTTTCCGCGCAGGGCAATCCCGCTCGCGGAGTGTCCCACTTCCCCGGCTCGGCCACCTTCAACCATGTGATCGGCGCGTTTACTTCCAAAAGCGACGCCTGCACCATCGCCGCCAGCAAGGACCTGGACGGCGCCAATCTGGAATACATCGTTTTTGCCCTGACGAAAGGTTCCGACGACTGGGTGCTCACCGAGTCCGGCACCATTCAGCAAGCGGGTTACCACTTGAGTTTGTGCTTTCCGGACACGAAAAAAATCATGGTGGTGCTCACCTGCCAGCAAAAGGACGGAGGCTCCGTAACCTTCCCGTCGAAGAAGTGCGACAAATGAGCGCCGGCTTCGAGTTGCCGGCCTGGTCTGGCTGAAATGGGTCAATTCGGACTGAATACCAACAGACTGAATTGACTCATTCCGCTTTTTAATCCTTGTGGTGCTGCCTTCCCTTTTTCTCGATAAAACACCCTCAGGCATGCTTACCCACCGTAGTATTTTCTTGTTCTGCGTGTTGCTTTTGACCACGCATCATCTGTGTGCGCAGCCCACAGAAACAGGGGCTTCGTCCATGACGCAAGGCCAGAAAGGCGCATCCCCCATCCCAACTCAAAACTCAAAACTCAACACTCAAAACTCCACGAGAGCCGTTGTCGTCGGAATTTCCGACTACCAGGATCCCGATATTCCCGACCTGCGCTTTGCGGTGAAGGACGCCGAAGCATTCGCCAACTACCTGTCCCGGGGCCTCGGCGCCGGCAATCTGGACGCCGACCACCTCAAAGTCCTGCTCAACAAGGACGCGACCACCGCCCAAGTGGCGGCGGCCCTCGACTGGCTCATAGATGTCAGCAAGGAAGGCGACCAGTGCATCATCTACTTTTCCGGTCATGGCGACGTGGAAACGAAAACCCGCAACCAGTTGGGTTTTTTGCTCACCTGGGACTCGCCGCCGCAGACCTATATCGCGGGCGCTTTCCCGCTGTTTTACCTGCAGGAGGTCATCTCCACACTCTCCACCGTCAACAAATGCCGGGTACTCATGGTCGCCGACGCCTGCCGCGCGGGCAAACTCGCGGGCAGCAGCATCGGCGGCTCGCAGGCCACGTCGGCCAACTTGGCGAAGCAATACTCCAACGAGATCAGAATCCTCTCCTGCCAGCCCAACGAATATTCGATTGAGGGCGAGCAATGGGGCGGCGGGCGTGGCGCTTTCAGTTACCACCTTGTGGATGGGCTGTACGGCATGGCCGACAAAAACAAGGACGGTACGGTCAGCCTGTTGGAAATCGAACGCTACCTCGAAGACCACGTGACCAATGAAGTGGCCCCCCAGAGTCAAATACCCATGGTGCTCGGCAACAAGACGGAAAAATTGGCCACGGTGAGCCCTGATGTGCTGGCGGCCATTCAAAAAGACCGGAATAATCACTTGCCCGCCTTCGCCTCCACGGAGTCGCGGGGGGTGGAAGGGCAGGCGCTGGCGGTCGTGGATGCCGGCACCCGCGACAGATACGCCGCCTTCAAAGAAGCCCTGAAAGCAAAAGCGTTTTTCGAACCGGCAGATTTTTGCGCCGACACTTTGTACAACCAACTGATCCGGGAACCGGGCCTCGAGCCGCTGCATGCCGTGATGCGCCGCAATTATGCCGCAGCCTTGCAGGACGAATCGCAGCAGGCGCTGAATGCCTGGCTGAAAACCGACATCCGGGAGATCACCCTGTCCCGCCTGAACCGCTTCAAAAAATACCACAGCTACGCCCGCTACCTCGACCGGGCGGCCGAACTGCTGGGCGCCGACCACTACATGTACCGCAGCCTGCAGGCCCGCAAGGCGCTGTTCCAGGGCTTCGTCGCCCGGCTGGGCAACCTCTGGGGCGCCGACCCGGCGCTGAGCGCCGAGGTGCTGGAGCATTACCGCCGGTCGCTGGCCTGGCAACCCGACCTAGCGCCCACCTACCTGTTCATGGCCAACAACTTCGGTTGGAACCTGGGCCAACCGGATTCGGCCTATACCTACGCCATGAAAGCCGCCGCCGCCGCGCCGCACTGGGTGTTGCCCTATACCAATACCGCCTACCTGCTGACCATGCGCTACAAACAGTTCGGCCTGGCCAAAAAACTGCTGGACCGGGCGTTGGCCAACGACTCCAGTTCGGCCGTGGTGTGGAATTACTTTGGTGTGTGGCACTACAAACAAAAGCACTACGCCGATGCCGAACAAGCCTACCGGAAAGCCCTTCGCACCGACACCTCGTTCACCTACGCCTGGTTCAACCTCGGTCTGGTGTATGTGGACCAGCGCCGGTTTGCCGAAGCGGAACAGGTGTTCCTGCACGCGCTGGAAATGGATTCCACGAATGTGGATGCCAACAACAACCTCGGCTGGCTGTACGTCAGTACTCGTCGTTGGGCCGAGGCGGAGCCACTGTTCGTGCGCACCACGGTACTCGACCCGAGCTACCCCTTCGCTTGGAACAACCTCGGCGCGGTGTACCTGAACACCGGGCGCTATGCCGAGGCCGAAACGGTGATCCGGAAGTCCATTTCCCTCGATTCCACCAATGCGTATGCGTACAACAACCTCGGGCAGGTGAGCCGGCGCACCCAGCGCGATGCCGAGGCGGAGGTTTGTTTCCGAAAGGCCGTCGCGAAAGCGCCCAACTTCGGGGAGCCCTACCTGCACCTGGCCTGCCTGGTCGGGGGGCGTAACGATTCCGATGCTGCCCTGCAGTTTTTGCGTCAGGCTCTGGAAAACGGTTGCCGCGAGGAGAAAACACTTGCGCAAGACCCCGGCCTTTCCTGCCTGCGGGTGCTGCCGGAGTGGGAGGTGTTGATGAAAAAACATTTCCCGGACAAATTGAAAGACTGAAAACCAGCGTAGCCACCGGGTGGCTTGGAGCCACACGGTGGCTGTCATTTACACAACACAATGGACGTTCACGATGAAGATTATCCTGCTTGCCCTGATACTGCTGCCGTTTTCGGCATTCGCCCAAACGGAAAAACCCACTTCCGCCAATGAATCGGTGCCTAAAAGCGCCACGCCAGTCGCCACTCAAAACTCAAAACTCGAAACTCAAAACTCCACAAGAGCCGTCGTCGTCGGCATTTCCGACTACCAGGACGCGGCTATCCCCGACCTGCGTTTTGCGCATCGCGATGCGGAGGCGTTTGCCGCATGGCTGCAAAGCCCGGATGGCGGGTCCATAGCCCCGGGAAACCTGATACTTTTGACCAATCAAAATGCCACAATCGGTAAAATGGCGGGTGCGATTGACTGGCTCCTCGAAGCCAGCCAACCTGGCGACAACGCTGTGTTGTATTTCTCAGGCCATGGCGACGTAGAATCGAAAACCGTTCGCAACCTGGGCTTTCTGCTCACCTACAATACACCATCCAATTCGTACATCGCCGGAGCCTATCCGGTGTTTTACCTTCAGACCGTGATGGAGACACTCTCCCAAAAAGGGGTTCAAGTGATAATGATCGCCGACGCTTGCCATGCCGGCAAATTGGCCGGAAATGAAATTAACGGCTCCGGTATTACCGCTCTTAGTTTGGCTACTCAATTTGCCAAGGAGGTTAAGATTATGTCTTGTCAGTCCAACGAGTTCTCTCTGGAAGGCGAACAATGGGGCGGCGGACGCGGCGCTTTTTCCTATCACCTCGTGGAAGGATTGCAAGGACTGGCGGATGCGGATGCCAACCTGCAGGTCAACTTGCGGGAGATAGGCCGCTATCTGGAGGATCAGGTGTCAAAGGAAACTGCCCCACATAAGCAGATGCCCTATACTGTCGGCGACGCGTACAGACTGCTCGCATCCGTGAATGCCAATACCTTGGCGGCATTGAAGGAGAAAAAAATGCAACCAATGCCTGCCCTGCAAAAAGTGGAAATCAAGAGTTTGGCGGAAATGTTGCTTGAGCCGCTGGACTCCACCATCCAGAATATATACCAACGCTTCCACGAGGCTTTGCTCGCAGGTGATTTGCTCGAGCCCAAGGATAGCTGCGCTTACGACCTGTACCTCCGATTGGCGCAGGTGGATTCCTTGAACGCATTGCACGGCCTGATGCGCCGTAACCTGGCTGCCGCCTTTCAAGACGACGCGCAGCAGGCCATCAATGCCTGTCTGAGAGCGGATACCTCTGAAATCAATGCGTACCGGAGAAAGGATAAACGCTTTCTGCAATACCCGACTTACCTGGAGAAAGCGGCGGAACTCCTCGGGCCGGAGCACTACGCTTACCGATCCATAATTTCCAAAAAATATTATTTCCAGGGTTTAAACCAACTATACGATGTTCAAGACCTGAACAAGCGGGATAGCCTTGGACGAGAAGGGCTTCGGTTTCTCCTGAAAGCCTTGGAACATGAAGACAAGGCGCCTTATATCTATAACGCCCTCGGCAATTTTTACAATCAACTGCGCGATAGTAGTCAAAGCATCGCTCACTGGGACAAGGCTATTCAACTGGCGCCCGGATGGATTACCCCATGGGTAGCAAAAGGGTATTTTTACTGGCATGGCTATAGGCAGTGCGCCGAGGCTGAAGTGTGTTTCAAACGGGCCCTTGAATTGGACTCTACCCATGTTGAGGTTTTGAGCGGGCTTGGGAGAATTTATCAATACTGCTTAGGTATGCCGGAAAAGGCGGAATTACTGTTCAATCGGGTGCTCTCGTTGGACTCCTCCGATCTCATTGTTCCGCTCAACCTGGCGAGATTGAAAGCGGATAAAAAGGACCTGAAAGGCGCCATCACTATTATTAAAAGACACTTGAAATGGCACCCCGAATATTCAGAATACTATAGTTTTTTGGGCATGTTCTATACAGGAGAAGGTCAACTTGATTCAGCTGAACTATTTCACGAAAAAGCCTGCATGCTGGGCCCGTCAGTGGTGACATCCTATCCCAGATTGGCGTGGATCAAACTTCAGCTCGGCAAGGAGGACGAAGCTACCGCGCTTTTCCGAAAGTTACTGACGATAGATTCGACACTCAACTGGAGTTGGTATCAAACAGGCCGCTATTATCAGGTAATCGGGTATTGGGAAAAAGCGAAAACGTGTTATCGGCGATCGCTTGAATTGAATCCGCAGGACTTCAGGGCTACAGTTGGACTTGCTCGACTGGAAACTGCACAGGGAAATTATGACCTTGCCATCACAACCCTAGAAAAAGGCTTACGGTGGCGATATTTGGATTTTGAATACGAATACGAATTAGGTGTAGCCTTGAAGAATTCGGGTAGATTCGACCAGGCGCTTCCGCATCTCCGGGAAGCAGTGGCTAATCGCCCACTATGTTTTGATTGCCTTTACGGGGTTGCAGAAATCCATCTGGCGGCCATTTACCTGCACGCTGGTAATGCACCAGCGGCGGACAGCCTTTTTCAAAAAGTGCTTTCTTCTCTTTCAGACTCTGTGGACCATATTGAACTCTATAATTATGGAAGAGCGCAACTTGAACTGTCAAACAGGGAGGCTATGAAATCTGCTTGTATTGAACTGGCAAAGAAACACCCACACGATGGAGAAATTGCTTACGCGATAGCCCGACTTTTTGCTTTGGCAGATTTTGGCGAGGAGGCATTGCCTTGGTTGGAAAAGGCTATCCAGAGTGGAATCGCCTTTTATGGGAAGGTGCTGGCAAACGTTGATTTTGCCACTATTCGGGGAAATCCCAAGTTTAAAGACCTAATGAAAAAGTATTTCCCCGACAAAGTCACGGACTGAACCCAACCCAGCCCCCGGGCGGCTCCAAGTCTCCCGGGGGCTGTCACTTTTTAAAACGGATGTCCATGAAAATTTTGCTGACCACACTCGCCCTGCTTTCCTGGGCTACCCTCGCCGCCCAAACGGAGAAAAGCGCCACCCCCCTTACCACTCAAAACTCAAAACTCAACACTCAAAACTCCACAAGAGCCGTCGTCGTCGGCATTTCCGATTACCAGGACTCCGGCATCCCCGACCTGCGCTTCGCCGACCGGGACGCCGAGGCTTTTGCCAATTTCCTGCGCTCGCCTGGAGGCGGCTCGCTGAGTAGCGAAAACCTGCACGTTTTGATCAACCAAGACGCCACAGCCGGCCAGGTCATCGCCGCCCTGACCTGGCTGTTGGACGAAAGCAAACCCGGCGACCAGGCCATCATTTACTTCAGCGGCCACGGCGACGTGGAAGCCAAACTGCTCAACCAGCTCGGCTTTCTGCTGCTCTGGGACTCCCCGGCCCACGCCTACCTCGCCGGTGCGTTGCCCGTGGATATGCTGCGGCAGGTGGTGTCCACGCTTTCGATTGAACAAAAAACAAAGGTTTTCGTCGTCGTGGACGCCTGCCGGGCAGGCAAGTTGGCGGGCAACACGGTCATCGGCACCCAATTGACCAGCAGCCAACTGGCGCAGCAATTCAGTCAAGAGCAAAAGATTTTGAGCTGCCAGCCCAACGAGTTCAGCATCGAGGGCGAGCAGTGGGGTGGTGGGCGCGGTGTGTTTTCTTACCACCTCTGCAATGGCCTGTACGGTTTAGCCGACGGTGACCGCGACGGACAGGTGTCCATGTTCGAAATCGGCCGTTACCTCGAAGACCGCGTACCGCGCGAGGTTTCACCCCTTTCCCAACTACCGTTGACGGTCGGCGACAGAACAGGGACACTGTTCCCGGTGGACGGTCCGACGCTGGCCACGCTCGAAAAACTCGGCACACCGCCACCGATCATTGCCCACGTAGAGCAGCGGGGGATGCTGCAAGAGGCCTTGGCAAAGGCCGATACGAGCATCCGGTTTTGGTACGCAGCCTTCGAGCGGACTTTGGCCGAGAAGAAATTCTTTGAACCGGAAGACACCTCAACTGCGTCCGCTCAGGACTGTGCCGAGTTTTATTACCAAAAACTCTGCGCCTCGGAACGCATCGCCGCCCTGCGCCCCATGCTCAACCGCAACTATGCCGCAGCCCTGCAGGACGATGCCCAGCAGGCCCTGAACACCTGGCTGAAAACAGGCCTGACAGCAGATGTTTTGTCGGGGGCAAAAAAAAACGTGATTTACCGCAATTATCCCGCCTATCTTGAACGGGCAGCCCGGTTGCTGGGTAGCAACCATTACATGTACGCCGCGCTACAGTCCCGGCGATATTTTTTTGAGGCAATCATCCGGTCCGAGCCTGCTGAAAAACGGGAAAACTTTTTCCGGGCACTGGAATGGCAGCCCGATCAGGCACATGTCTATGACGAACTGGCCGGCACCTTCGAGGCGGAACTGGCGGATTCCGCAATTTTTTACGCCACGAAAGCCATGCAACTGGCCCCGTCGTGGCCCATGCCCTGTTTGAGATTATCGGATTTTTATGGGCGGAAAGCCCGGGAGGTTGAAAAAGAAGCGCAGTGGCTGGAACGGGCATCGGAGGCAGACTCCAGCTCTTTGCTGGTCTGGTATATGAAAGCGCGTTTCCACTTCAAATACAAGCGCTATGAACAGGCCGAGTATTGGTTCAAAAAGACGATAGCAGGTTCCGGAAACAGCATCTGTTTTCCTTGCGCCCACAATGATTTGGGAAATATGTACCAGGCCTCGATTCGCTACGAGGAGGCAGCGATGCAATACGCAGAAGCCATTCGGCTGGATTCGGCTTTCGTTTATGCATACGTCTGTCTTGGGGCACTTTACTATAACCAGGGACGGATGAAAGAGGCCGAACAGCCATTTATCCAGGCTATCCGGCTCGACTCGACGTTTTCCTATGCCTACAATAACCTCGGCAACCTGTACCTGATCAGTGGCCGCTACTCCGAAGCAGAGCAGTTGTTTAAAAAAGCACTCCGGCTCGATTCGGCCTATGCGTTTGCTTATGCCAACCTTTTTCAGGTTTATGAAGGCATGGAACGCTACGACGAGGCCGAGGCAATGTTGATAAAAGCCATTTCATTAGCCCCGGGTTTTGTGGGATTCAACATCGCGCTGGGGCGTATGTACCTGAAAACAGGGCGGCTGGAAGATGCCGAAAAAACGTTCAGGAAAGAGTTGTCGCTTGCGCCGGAGTTTGCAGACGTTTTTGTGCAACTGGCAATTGTCGCTGTTCGCCGTCAGCAAACCGCCCAAGCCTGGGCGCATTTGGAAAATGCCTGCAAACTTGGGTTTCAGGATGTTGACTTCTTGCAAAGCGACGAAGACCTTGCCCCGCTTCGGGCACTACCGGAGTGGAAGGCGCTGATGAAAAAACACTTCCCGGACAAGGTGAAAGACTGAAAGCCAACGTAGCCACCGGGTGACTCCAAGTCACCCGGTGGCTGTCACTATTCTCAAACAGATGTCCATGAAAATTCTGCTGACCACACTCGCCCTGCTTTCCTGGGCTACCCTCACCGCCCAAACGGAAAAAAGCGCCACCCCCATCCCCATCCCTACTCAAAACTCAAAACCCGAAACTCAACACTCCACCTACGCCGTCGTCGTCGGCATCTCCGACTACCAGGACGCCGCCATCCCCGACCTGCGCTTTGCCGACAGGGATGCCGAAGCCTTCGCCAACTGGCTGCGTTCGCCCGCAGGCGGCGGCCTCGACAACGACCACCTGATGGTAATGACCAACCAGAACGCCACCGCCGGGCGCATCGCCGAGGCCCTCGACGGCCTCATCGAACAGGCGAAAGAGGGCGACGAGGTCATCATCTACTTCTCCGGCCACGGCGATGTGGAGGGGAAAAAGATTTCACAGCCCGGTTTTTTGCTCTGTTGGGATGCCCCTTCACGGGTCTATATGGGCGGCGGTACATACTCGCTCTCGTTTCTACAAGAAGTAGTCGCCACGCTTTCGGTGCAGAACAAGGCCAAGGTCGTGGTCATCACCGATGCCTGCCACGCAGGGAAACTCGCCGGAAACCAAATCGGTGGGTCACAACTGACCTCGGCCAACCTGGCCAGGCAGTACGCCAATGAGGTGAAAATCCTCTCCTGCCAGCCCAACGAGTTCAGCCTGGAAGGCGAACAGTGGGGCGGCGGCAGGGGCTGCTTCAGCTACCACCTCTTGGACGGGCTGTTCGGCCTCGCCGACCGCAACGGCGACGGCACGATCACGGTCGGCGAGATAGACCGCTACCTGGAGGACAAGGTGACCACAGAAGCCGCCCCGCAGAGCCAGGTGCCGATGCTTTTGGGCAACAAGACAGAGCGGCTGGCCACGGTGAACGCAGCGATATTGGCGGATTTAAAAAAGAAGAAGTCTGAGGGAATGCCCGTTTTTGCGTCGATAGAGGGGCGTGGTTTTGAGGACGATGTTTTGGGGAAACTGGATTCCAGCATCGTCAAAAGGTATTTTGCCTTCAAAAAAGCGGTGGCGGAAAAGCGGTTTTTCGCCGATGCCCCAAAGGTCGGCGAGGCTCAAAACCTCGCCGACCTTGAACCCGCCGCTGAAGAACTCTACGAATCACTCTCGGCCGAGCCGGGCCTGGCCCCGCTGCACGGTTTTATGAAAAGAAACTACGCCGCTGCCCTACAGGACGATGCACAGCAAGCCATGAACCTCTGGCTGGCAGCCGATGTGCAACAGTTGCATTGCGTCGGAAAATCGCTGAAAATCGGCCCAATCCCCCGGCAACTCCAACGGGCAGCAGAACTGCTCGGAGAAGGGCACTACATGTACCGCTCGCTGAATGCCCGGCAACTATTGTTCAAAGGGATTTTGAAGACCAAGCTCCACAGCTCCGATGACGCCCTTAGCCAGGAGTGTCTATCACTTTTCCGCCGGTCCCTGGAATTGGAAGCCCAGTCGCCGTTGTCCTGGCACTGGATGAGCATCATGTATGCGTACAATTTGCGGCAGCCCGATTCGGCCTTCGTTTGTGCGCGGGAGGCCCAAAAACTGGCCCCCAACTGGGTGCTGCCGTTTGCCGATTTGGGTTATGCACTTACCCAACAAAATAAGTTGGAATTGGCCAAACAGGCACTGGAGGAAGCCCAATCTATTGATTCTCTGCACCCTTATGTCATCAACCGGTGGGCATATTGGCTAACCGTCGCGGGGGGCAAGGCAAATCAGGAAAAAGCGGTTGTACTTTTTGAAAATTACAAGGAAAGCGGTGGGCCGCTGTACCCGTGCTGGTTCAGCGATTATGCGTCGATCCTGAGAATTTTGGGCAGGTATTCCGAAAGCGAACTGGAATACAAGGCGGCCATTTCAATCGATTCGACGAATGTCGCACTCTGGAACAATCTCGGGAATTTTTACATAACGACCCGCCGCTATGCTGATGCGGAACCGATTTTAAAAAAAACCCTTGAGCTAGACCCGACGCACGCAGTTGCCTGGGACAACCTCGCAGCTTTATACGCTCAAACCCACCGATACGCCGAAGCCGAGGTGTCTTATAAAAAAGCCACTACCCTGAATACGAAGTATGCAAATGCCTGGGGTGGCCTCGGGAGTTTATACATCACGACCCAGCGCTACACGGAAGCTGAGCAGGCATATCAAAAAGCCATTGCCCTCAATTCGAAGCGTGCGGTGTTTTGGAACGGCCTCGGGAACACGTATATCCAAACCCAACGCTATGCCGAAGCGGACTCTGTTTTGAAAAATGCTATTCAACTCGACTCAACCTATTTTCAACCCTGCTTCAACCTGGGTCTAGTCTATTTCAAGACCAACCGCCCTGAAGAAGCCCGGCAAAACTTCCTCAAAGCGCTCGAACTGAACCCGAACTATGTGGAGGCGATGCTGGGTTTGGCTTACATCCTGTTTGCCAAAGGCAAAACCGCCGAGGCCATCGGCTACGTCGAGCAGGCCATCGGCAAAGGCGCCGCCTTCGAGCAGTTGGAAAGCGACGAAGACCTCGCGCCGCTGCGCGCCCTGCCGGAGTGGAAGGCGTTGATGAAAAAGCACTTTCCCGACAAAGCCAAAGACTAAACCGCCCGCCATGACAAAAACAACCCTTCTGCTCGCAGCCCTGCTATCCGCCACGACTCTTTCCGCTCAGGATACCAAGGGCGCGCACCCAATCAACCAGTCAACCAATCCACCGGTCAACCAAACCCGTGCCGTTGTCGTCGGCATCTCCGACTACCAGGACGCCGCTATCCCCGACCTGCGCTTCGCCCACCGGGATGCGGAGGCCTTTGCCAATTTCCTGCGCTCGCCTGCGGGCGGGGCGCTGGATGGTGACCACCTGAAGGTACTGCTCAACGAGCAGGCCACCGCAGGTCAGGTGATCTCGGCGCTCACCTGGCTCTTAGAGGAAAGCCGACCCAGTGATCAGGCCATCATCTACTTCAGCGGCCACGGCGACGTGGAGGCCAAACTGCTCAACCAACTCGGCTTTCTGCTGCTCTGGGACTCGCCAGCCCACGTCTATCTTACTGGCGCCCTGCCGGTGGATATGCTACGGCAATTGGTGTCCACGCTCTCCATCGAGCAAAAAACCAAAGTGTTCGTCGTGGTGGATGCCTGCCGCGCGGGCAAACTGGCGGGCAACACCGTCATCGGAACCCAATTGACCGGCAGCCAGCTGGCCCAGCAGTTCAGCCAGGAGCAAAAAGTGCTGAGCTGCCAGCCCAACGAGTTCAGCATCGAGGGCGAGCAGTGGGGCGGCGGACGCGGCGTGTTTTCCTACCACCTGTGCAATGGACTCTATGGTTTGGCGGACGGCGACCGCGACGGGCAGGTGTCCCTTTTTGAGATCGGCCGCTACCTCGAAGACCGGGTGCCGAAGGAGGTTTCGCCGCTTTCGCAGTTGCCGCTCACGGTGGGCGACAAATCCGGCCCGCTTTTTTCGGTGGACGGCCCGACTTTGGCCGTGCTGGAAAAACTGGGTGTGCCGCCCGTCAGCATTGCCCGGGTTGAACAGCGGGGCATGTTGCAGGAGGTTTTGGCGAAGGCCGATTCGAGCGTCCGGTTTTGGTATGCGGGTTTCGAGCGGACGCTGAGAAGGAACCATTTTTTTGAACCCGAGGGGGCTTGTGCAGAGTTCTTTTTCCAAAAATTGATGGCAACGGAAAGCATAGCCGCCTTGCATCCGATGTTGAAACGCAACTATGCCGCCGCCTTGCAGGACGACGCGCAGCAGGCCATCAACATCTGGCTGGCAGCCGATGTGCAGGAATTGGAGTGCATCGGCAAGTCGCTGACACTCGACCCAATCCCTCGGCAACTGGCACGGGCCGCAGAACTGCTCGGCGAAGGGCACTATATGTACCGCCCGTTGCTGGCCCGTAGGCTGTTGTTCGAAGGGATTATGCAGCAGCGGCATTTTGGCCCCGATGAAACTCTCGGCAAGGAGTGCCTGTCCCTTTTCCGGCAGTCGCTGGAGTTTGAACCCCAGTCGCCGCTGCCCTGGCACAGGATGAGTCTGGCTTATGCGATGAACCTTCGGCAACCCGATTCGGCGTTCTTCTGCGCCCACCAGGCTTGGAGCCTCGCGCCCAATTGGGTGCTGCCTTATGTCGATTTGGCCTATGCATTTTCCCAACTTCGCAAGTCGGAATTGGCAAAACAAGCCTTAGAAAAAGCCGAAGCCATTGATTCCCGGCATCCTTATGTCTTCAACCGCTGGGCAATTTGGCTAAATGGAATAGGCGGCAAGCCCAATCAGGAAAAAGCGGCAATGCTGCTTGAAAAATACCGGGAAAGTCGCGGGCCGATATACCCGTGCTGGCTGTCCGACTACGGGTCGGTGCTGACCGATTTAGGCCGGTATTCCGAAAGCGAAGCATTGTACATGGAGGCGATTTCGCTGGATTCGACAAATGCCAGTGCTTGGAACAACCTCGGGAATATGTACCGCAAAACCCGCCGCTACGCCGAAGCGGAGCAGATTTTGAAAAAAGCCATTTCGCTGGATTCGACGGATGCCACCCTTCGCTGGGCCAACCTCGGGAATGTGTATCGCGAAACCCGCCGCTATGCCGAAGCGGAGGCGGCCTTTAAAAATGCCATTTCGCTGGATTCGACAAACGCCATTGCATGGAACAACCTCGGGTTAACATACGACGAAACCCGCCGCTATGCCGAAGCGGAAAAGGCCTATAAAAAGGTTATTGTGCTCGATTCGACGACTGCCATTGCCTGGGCCAACCTCGGGACTTTGTACTACCGCACCCGCCGCTATGCCGAAGCGGAGCAGGTGTTGAAAAAAGCCATTGCACTCGATTCAACCAATATCGGCGGCTGGAACTACCTTGGGCTTACCTACAACAACACCCGCCGCTTTGCCGAAGCGGAGCCGGTTTTGAAAAAAGTTCTTGAGCTCGATTCAACGAACGTCTATGCCTGGAACAACCTCGGGTATTTGTATTACGAAACCCGCCGCTTAGCTGAAGCAGAACAGACTTTGAAAAATGCTATCGCGCTGGCTTCAACGGTTGCCAATCCCCACAAGCACCTCGGCATGGTATATTTCAAATCCAACCGCCCCAAGGAGGCCAGACAGAGTTTTCTCGTTGCCATCGAACTCGACCCCAACTATGCCGCAGCGATGCTCGGCATGGCTTATCTGCTCGCTTTCGAAGGCAAAACCACTGATGCCCTCGGCTACGTGGAGCAGGCCATCGGCAAAGGCGTCACCTACGAGCAATTAGAAAAAGACGAAGACCTAGCTCCGCTCCGCGCCCTGCCGGAGTGGAAAGCGCTGATGAAAAAATACTTCCCGGACAAGGTGAAGGACTAGAGGACTAAGGATTCAATTCCTCTTGTATGCGCCGGATTTGTGCTTTAAGTACCGGAAGTTCTTGAACGGCAACACCCCAGATGACTTCCAGAGAGACCCCGAAGTACTCGTGAACGACCACATCCCGTAGCCCGGCAGCATCGCGCCAAGGGACCTCGGGATACTTGGCCCTAATGTCGGTGGGGACGTTTTTGACGGCTTCGCCAATGATGGCGAGCCGACGGATAACGGCATCCTGTTTTTCAAGGTTGGCTTCGAAAGCGGGTTGGGAGATGCCCGCGACAAAGCCCTCGATGATTTCGATGCTCTCCACGATGTCTTCGAGGTAAACGTCAGGCAGCCTCTTTGCCATAGATCGGAATTGCCGAATGGAGAATGCGGTTTTTAAGCGAAGGTTTGATGGCCTTGAACTCCACCAAGTCTACTTTTCTGCCAAGCAGGTCTTCCAGTTCGTGCTTGATGTGGATGAATTGGAGCAGGCCCATCGGCTCAGCGAGCTCAACCAAGAGGTCAATGTCGCTATCTGCTGTAGCCGTACCGTCGGCAAAAGAGCCGAAAAGACTGGCCCTTTTGATCGCGTATTTGCGAAGTACGGGTTCTATCGTTCGCAAAATTTCTGGCAGTTGTAGTTGCATGACGTTTGATTTACCCTGCAAAACGTTAAAAAGCGCAAACTTTGAGCACGCAAAAATACAGGAATAAACTCAACAATATTTTTCAACATGAAACACCTGCTTGCCGTCCATGCTCTTCTCCAGGTGCTCACCTACACCACCCTGATTGGTATCACTACGACGCTCGCCGCCCAAACAGAAAAAAGCACCACGCCCATCCCCACTCAAAACTCAAAACCCAACACTCAAAACTCCACAAGAGCTGTCGTCGTCGGCATTTCCGACTACCAGGACGCAGCCATCCCCGACTTGCGCTTCGCTGACCGGGACGCGGAGGCGTTTGCCGATTGGCTGCGTTCGCCTGCGGGGGGAGGCGTGCCGGAAGAAAACATACGCTTGCTCATCAACAACAAAGCGACAGTGGGGCAAACAGCCGTTGCACTTATTGATTGGCTATTGGAAAGCACCATGCCAGGCGACAGGGTGATTATTTATTTCAGTGGCCACGGCGAAATGGAATCCAGACTCCTGAACCAACTTGGTTACTTGCTTTTGTGGGACTCTCCAGCACACGTTTCCATCGCCGGCGCCCTGCCGGTTGACCTGCTAAAGCAGGTGGTGACCACGCTTTCCGTGGAACGCAAAGCAAATGTAATGGTTATCGCAGATGCCTGTCGGGCAGGGAAACTGGCTTCCAGCAGCGTTATCGGCGCCCAACTGACCAACGCCAATCTGGGGAGACAATTTGCAAGTGAACAAAAAATACTGTCCTGCCAGGCCAACGAATATTCCGTCGAAGGGGAGCAGTGGGGCGGAGGGAGAGGTGCCTTTTCCTATCATCTTGTGAATGGATTGTACGGGTTGGCGGACCTCGACAACAACGAATATATTACGCTTCTGGAAATCGAGCATTTTATACAGGACCGTGTTCCAACAGAAGTGATGCCGGTCTCCCAGATTCCCTTTGCTGTCGGCGATAAAAATGCAGTAGTAGCACGGGTGGATAAAGAACTGCTGCGGAAAGTCAAACAGGGAGAAGAAGTAACCCTTGCCCCGTTTTCGGGTCTTGAACAGCGGGGGCTGATCCAAGAAACCCTGGCAAAGGCGGACTCCTCGATCATTACTTGGTTTTGGGCTTTTCAGCATGCCCTGAAAGAGAAGCGTTTTTTGGAACCAGCGGACGATTGTGCCGAAAAATACTACAAACTCCTGCTTCAACAAGCCGACGTTGAACCATTGCACAACTACTTGCGCCGAAACTATGCTGCCGCGCTGATGGATGCTGGGCAACAGGTCGTCAACCGATTGATGAAAACGGATCCCGCAACCATTGATAACATCTGGAGGAGGCAGGCAAACTGGGACCATATTCCAGAACAAATGGCCCGTGCTGCCGACCTGCTTGGAGAAAAACACTACTATTACAGGATATTGAAAGCCAAGGAATTTTACTTCCGATACATCACCTTTTCCCCTAAAAAACACCCTGGCATGCCTGTAGATTCCATTCGGGTATTGCTCAATCATTTGGTGTCCACAGGCCTTTCATTTGATTCGAAAGCACCCTATCTTTTGCTTCGGGCAGCCCGTCTTGGCCCGATCGACAGTCTTTTCTCTTATGAAAAAAAACTGAACGAATCTGCCCCGAACTGGGCCTTCTGGCACTACTCCCTGGGTTACACCCTGGCCAATCACGTTCCCTTGGATACGTTGAATGCATTCAGGCTGCTGAGCCGGTCCATTGAACTTGACTCCAGTTTTGTCGAACCCTTCTGGGCATTGTCTTTTTTGTTGAAAGATCTCGGACGTCCCGATGAGGCCCGGCAACTCGAAGCAAAAGCCATTGAAGTCGTTTACCGGAAATATGACGCCGACCCATCATCGGTCATGGCATTTGAATGGAATCTTACAGGCAACCTGTTATGGCAGCAACGACGATACCGGAAAGCGGAAAAAGCCTTGCTCGCCGGAGAACGGAAGTTGGGCCGGGCCGATCTTATCATGAGCTCCAATCTGCACATGGTCTATTTTGATATGGGGGAATACGACAAGGTGGTTTCAACCCTCGAAAGATTCCCCGAAAAAATGTTTATCCACTGGTGGTTCCGATCGCTGGGCACCCTGTTTTATTACTATAAAAACGATCCCGAAAAAGCCTTGTCCTGGTATATCAAAGAACTAAATTGCCCCTGGTTTGAAAGTATGGCTCCCGATTATCTCGAGGAAGCAAGTATGTTGATTTCGATTTTGCACAGAAAAACCGGCGAGCCTTCGCGATCCTGGGAAACACTTAAAAACCTGAAAATCACCTTGTCTGACGTCCATTTGGAGAAAGGGGAGGTACTGTTGCTGCTGGGGAGAAATGCAGAGGCAGCAGCAGAATTTGACAGCTTGTTACTGAACTTGCCTTTGGGAACAAAACAAGGAAAAGAAGGCGCCCATAACCTGATGCTCAGAATCATCGCGCTGCACCGCTTAGGCAAAACCACGGAGTTAAACGATGTTCTTAGGGACTTGCAGCCAGAATCAACCACAGATCCATGGCTCCATTTCCACCTCTCAGCCGCCTATGCCCAAATCCGGATGCCCGAAAAAGCCATGCAACACCTCTTGCAGGCCGAAGAATACGGTTGGCAACCCGAGCCGGCGCAATGGCTCTTCGGTACGGTCAAAGATCCTTTTCTTGACCCCATTCGTAACCTGCCCGAGTTCCAGTCCTGGGAAAAACGATGGTTGCCACCTTATAAAGATTATTCCAGAAGGTGACCATGAATGGTGAAATCCCTTGTATACCCGGCGGAAAGTGGTTTGCGAAAAACGAACGAAGTAAAGTCGTCTGATGACTATGGACAAATTTATCATTTGATTGAGTGCGATAAAGTCATCTGACGACTACGCTCCCAGAAAATTCGCAAACCACTTTCCGCCGAGTATACATGTTTTGCGCACAAAACCACGACAAGGAAAAAACACGTCCCCGATAAAGTCAAAAACTGAAGCCCTGACAAGCAAATACTTTCCAAGTATTTTTGCCCAAAAAAATAGTCCATGCCCGCTCTTACCTCCCTTACCGAAGTTGGCCGCATTGCGGTCCTGAACGACCCGGTATCCCGGAATTATCAGATTACCCAAAGCTACTACGAGCTGTCGCAAGTGATGTCCACACGAACCGGCTCCTGCGCTAATTGGTGTACGTTTGCCACCTGGGCAAGCCGGCAAGCGGGCCAGACCATTCGCAAGGAAGACCTGCTCCGCGCACTGGAGAACCACTTGGCCGATGTCCCGAATCTCAGCCAGGCCATTTACGACATTGCCAATGATCTCCTGAAACAAGGCGCCAAATTAGACAAGAAGGCCATCGGCAAATTAGTGTGGGAAATTGCCGACCCCCAGGCTGCCATGAGCCGGGCCAGTGCAGCCGTTGCCCGCGGCAACCAAAAAGTGTATGCAGAAATAGCCCGGGAGTTTGCCCGCTTCCTGGATGCCTGCGGCAGCGACAGCGCCTACGATGCCGAACATATCGCCGGCTTTTGCAAGGGCCTCAAGCCCGGCGACCCGCCCGACGGCCAGCGCTATCTGAAGCAGGCGTTCGAGCGCTACTACCGGGCTTTTTTTGAACCGGACCCAAAGAAAAAAGCCGAGTCTGTTTTGTTGGCCAACATCGAGATCGGTTTCCACGAGCAAACCCGCCTGCAGCCCGAAATCACTGAAGCGTTGGAAGCCGCCCTGGAGGACCCCGAGCGGATCAAAAGCAAACTTCTGCGCGCGCTTTTCCCCAATCAGTACTGGTTGCTTGCCCTCGGCTCAACCTTCAGGAGCCTTTTCAACAGGCCCACACCGCTGGATGTGGCCATCGCCAAATTTACCACCGAGGCCCGGCGCCGCATTCGTTTATTCCTCTCGGCGCACCTCATGGAACTCGACTTTCCGCGTGGTGCGTGCCTGCGGCTAGGGAAGGATTTGAGGGCCAATTTTCCGCCCCATTTGCAAAAACTGACCGACCCCGACCTGATTGCCTTGCTGAAAAAAATTGACCCTACGCCCAACAGCATGAAAGATACCGGCGCGGTGGATTGGGCCGACCTCCATGATCGGCTTCATTTTATTGCCGATATGTTTCGTACCTATCAGGAGGACGTTGATATGTTGTTGCCGCCTTTCGACTCGTCGCTCACAACCCCGCCACGCACACGTACTTGATCTCCAGAAATTCCTCGATGCCGTACTTGGAGCCTTCGCGCCCGATGCCGCTTTGTTTCATGCCGCCGAACGGCGCGATGGCCGTGCCGAGGATTCCCGTGTTCACACCCACCATGCCGTACTCCAGCGCGTCGGCCACGCGGAAGATGCGGCCCACGTCGCGGCCGTAGAAATAGGCGGCCAGTCCGTACTGGGTGTTGTTGGCCAATTGCACCACCTCGGCTTCGGTCTCGAAGCGGGCGATGGGCGCAATGGGGCCGAAGATTTCTTCTTGCAGCAGGTCCATGCCGGTTTGTATGCCGGTCACCACGGTCGGCTCGAAAAACGTGCCCTCCAGCGCGTGGCCGCCGGTGCGCACCTCGGCGCCTTTTTGCACGGCATCGCCCAGCAGGCGCTCCACTTTTTCGAGCGCGCGGCTGTTGATGAGCGGCCCGATACTTACGCCCTGCTCCATGCCGCTGCCGACTTTTTGCTTGCGCACGGCCTCGGTGAATTTTTCCACAAAGCGCTCGTAGATGCCGCTTTGCACGTACAGTCGGTTGGCGCACACGCAGGTCTGGCCGGCGTTGCGGAATTTGGCCCCGATGGCGCCGTCCACCGCGGCATCGAGATCGGCGTCGTCGAACACGATGAACGGCGCGTTTCCGCCGAGTTCGAGGGATATTTTTTTCACCGTGTCGGCGCACTGCCGCATGAGTTGTTTGCCCACGGCCGTGCTGCCGGTGAACGAGAGTTTGCGCACGGCCTTGCTTTTCGTCAGTTCCTGTCCGATAGCGGGCGCGTCGAGGCCCGTCACGATGTTCAGTACGCCGGGCGGGAATCCGGCGCGTTCGGCCAGTTCGGCCAGGGCCAGCGCCGACAGGGGCGTTTCTTCCGAGGGTTTCACCACCACGGTGCAGCCCGCAGCCAGGGCGGGGGCCACCTTGCGCGTGATCATGGCGTTGGGGAAATTCCAGGGTGTGATGGCGCCCACCACGCCCACGGGTTCCTTGAACACCAGCACCCGCAGGTTGGGCGCGTGTGGCGGAATGATGTCGCCGTACACCCGCCGCCCTTCCTCGGCAAACCACTCGATGAACGAGGCCCCGTAGCGCACTTCGCCGCGCGCCTCGGCAAGGGGTTTGCCCTGTTCGAGGGTCATCAGCAGCGCAAGGTCTTCGGCGTTTTCGAGGATGAGGTCGTTCCAGCGCATGAGCAGGGCGCCGCGCTGGGCGGCGGTTTTGGCGCGCCAGGCGGGCAGTGCGGCCTCGGCCGCGGCGATGGCCCGCTGGGTTTCGGCGGGGCCGCAGTCGGCTACTTGGGCGAGCACCTCGCCGGTGGCGGGGTTGGTGACGGGGAAGGTCTGGCCGGTATCGGCGGCTTCCCATTTTCCGTTGATGTAGGCACTGTGGCGCTGGAGGGAGGAATCTTTCACGATGTATTAGGTTACGGGTTAGAAGGTTAGAAGGTTTCTGGTTTGTCTGCCGGGGCCTTGGCGATGGGGGGATTGGTTTAAATTAGTTCGGGTTAAAATCCAGGCGCATGGTGCTTTTGGGGTGGTCGTCGAAGCCTGGCCGGTGGAAAACACGCCAGTCGGGAAACAGTTCGAGCATTCGGGTGCGGAGGTATTGCAACTGGTGTTTGAGTTCGCGGATTTCGTCCTGTTTTTCGGGCAGGCGGCGGCTGATCACCTCCCAGGCGCCGAGGCTGCGTTCGAGTGCAACCATGGCGATTTTGGCGCTGCCGTTGGCATCGCTTTGGGCAAAGTCGTCGTGTTCAGCGGCATCGCCCAGGCCGCCCACCGCGCGGTCAATTTTGGCGGCTATGAAATACTGGTACCACTGGATGACCTCCACGGCATCCTGAAAGAACTGCCAACTCTCCAGGTCCACGGGCTGGCTGTCTTCGATCTGCTCGGCCAGTTCCTGGTTTTTTTGCTCAAAAAAATCGGTGTTCTGTTTGAAAAAACCTTCCACCGACCGGGCGTAGCGCATGGCTGCCTCCCGCATTTTTTCTTCCAGTTCCACCACGGCGGGGTCTGGTTCCGGCTCGGGCATCGCGTCGTCATCGTCCGTTTCAATGCCCAGTTCGGCCATTTTCTCGTTCAGCGACTCCAGAATTTCCTCGAAGTTTTTTTTGAGGTTTTCCCAGAAAGCGGGTTGGGTAGGGTCTTTTTCAGCATCGGTGAGCTGCTGCTCGGCGGCATATACCTCGCATTGCGCCGTGAACGGACAGCGCTCGCACCATCGGTCGCAGTAGTTGTGGATGCCTTCGATAAACTGTTCTTGCATGGGGGGACTTGGGCAAAGTTGGTGCCTAAAATGACGGATTGACTCGCACAGTTCACCCGCAGAATCAGGCGGTTGTTTTACGGGAAGCGATTAAAAGTCCGCGAAGGTATTTTCTTTTTAGATAAAGAGTTTTGGGTTGCGATGGTTATCTATTGAGTGAATTTTGACAGAGTCCTGGAGAGAGATTTTTCAAAACAAAAAGTATGAATATTGTCAAGCCAAATCTACTACCTTTGCTCAAAAGGTTAAGACAACAAGGGAGGGAGCCAATCTTCCGCCTTTTGGGGGTTTGTCAATGTGTTGGAGAATATGCAAGGAACGACGTCCGCCGATTATCTTACATGAAAACGTGGAAGGGTTTTGAAAAGGGAAATTTCCTCTAATTAATATGTCCATGCCAACCTCTCGCAAGATTGCCATTTTAATGGGCCTTTACCTTTCAAAGTTTGATGAAAAGGGAGTACAGGCATTAGGCTTTAAAGGGTCGGTAGAAGCATTTAATACTTTGGGATATGCAATAGGTACGAAACCCGCCTCAATCAAAAATTATCGCGACGAGTTTGACCCTTACTTCAATAATCCAAGAAAAGGGTGGCATAACCGATCTCTCCGTGAATATTGCAAATTAGTCTTGGAGGAACATCAAACACTTGATTTTGAAGAGTTTACTGAACTAATTAAAGGCATTCTCTTTGAAAACTATACTGTTGAAAAATTTGTAAATTCGCTTATTAAGAAAGATTATTCCGAAACAGTTGCCAAACGACTCATAACAGGTAAAGCAGCAGAAGAATTTTTTCGTGCGAATTATTCTTCCGTGCCTCAGTTTGAAGACTTCACATTAAAAGATACTACACTTTTAGCCTGTGGGTTTGATTTCAAACTTGAAAAAAATAGCGACTACTATTGTGTAGAGGTAAAAGGACTACAAGGCAAATCTGGAACCATAACTTTTACAGAAAAAGAGTTTTCCGTGGCTGAGAAATTAAGTGATGCCTTTGCTCTTTATATCGTAACTAATTTTGTCGAGAAGCCTACCCCAAAATTAATTTTTAACCCATTGAAATCTGCCCTTAGATTTGTGAAAACTGAAAAATTGGTTAGCCAAATTAGTTTTTCGGCAGCCATTTAGAGCATGTTGGGGATTTTCTTGCCGGGCCAAAAACGGTTATTTTTTTCACCATTTTTCGCCTTTTTTCAGCCACATAGTCCCAGTATGCTTCTTCAAAAACGCGAAAACTGGCAAAAAAAGCCCTCATTTTTGCCTCCGACAGAAAATCCCCAACATGCTCTAAGGCGATAATTGCCTAAAACCACCCGAAACGACACCCCCCACGACAACCAAAAACAAAAAGCCCTCGTAAGTTGCGCACTTACAAGGGCTGATTTGCTGAAGTTGTGATCCCGATGGGACTCGAACCCATGACTCCTTGATTAAAAGTCAAGTGCTCTACCGACTGAGCTACGGGATCAAACACGTTTTTTCAAAAACGGCTGCAAAGGTAAATGCACGTCTGGCAAAAATCCAATCCTGTTGCCGTTTTTCTCCAATGAAAATTTGGAACAGCCTGCTGAACGTGGTGCGGGCCAAATTAGTTTTTCCCTTTGCCCCGAAACTTACCCGCACGCCCCGATGTTTTCGCTGCCCATGCATGGCCCTGAAAATATAATTCCCGTGCCCGGAACGGTTTTGCCCTACCTTTGCGGTGCGGTTATCGCCAGCAACCCCGAATTTCTACAGACAAATTGAACGATATGGAAACCATACGCCAGAAACAAGTGGGTGAACTGCTCCGGCGCTTTTTGGGCATGACCCTGACCGAGGAAGGCAGCCTCATCTACGGGCGCGACAAGCTCGTGACGGTCACCGGCGTGAAAATGTCGCCCGACCTGCTCATCGCAAAAGTTTATATCAGCGTGTACGGTACCGAAAACAAGCAGGAGGTCATCCTCGAACTGGAGGAGCACTACCCGCGCATCCGCCAGGCGCTTGGCTCCAAGGTGGGCAAAAACATGCGCCGGGTGCCGCACCTCGAGTTTTTTCTCGACGACACCGTGGACGAGATGTACCGCGTGGATGCCCTGCTCAACCGCGTGCACGAGGAGGACGAAAACATGAAAAAGTAGCCCTGCGCCCATGAAGATCGGCCTGTTCTTCGGTTCGTTCAACCCCGTACACGTCGGGCACCTGATTATCGCCAACTACATGGCCACCCAAACGGACCTCGACCGGGTGTGGTTCGTGGTCAGTCCGCACAACCCGCTGAAGCCCAAAAAAACACTGGCCCGCGACTACGACCGCCTGCACCTCGTGCGCCTCGGCATCGGCGACAACCCGCTGCTGGAGATCTCCAATGTCGAGTTCGGTCTGCCCAAGCCCTCGTACACCGTGGACACCCTGGCGCACCTGCGCGAAAAATACCCCGACCGCACGTTCGCCCTCATCATGGGCGGCGACAACCTCGCCACGATCCACCTGTGGAAAAACTACGAGACGCTCTTGGCCAACTACGATATCTATGTGTACAAGCGCCCGGACTCGGAGGTTGGCGCATTCGCAGACCACCCGCGCATCCGTATCTGCCAGGCGCCCATGCTCGATATTTCGGCGACCTACATCCGCGAATGCCTGCGAACCGGCAAATCGGTGCGCTACCTCGTGCCCGATGCCGTGTTCGAGTACCTCGAAAGCAGCAATATGTACCGAGGGGATGGCGGCGGGTGAGGGGGACTCTACGTCTCCCCTCCCCTTGGGGGAGGGGTTGGGGGTGGGGTTAACGCGCCCCGGGCAACCCAAACCCATCCTTTTGCGCCAAAGAGCACATTGCGCCGAACATTTCAAACGCCTTTTCACGATGAGCATTCGTACCGTTTCCGGCCTGCTGGCCCTTGCACTTTTTTCTTTTTTGGGAAAAACCGCTGCCCAGACCGGCGCCTTCCCGGAGATTGGCATCGGCCAATGGCAACAGCACCTGCCCTGGCAGCGCTCGGTATCCGTCACGCAGAGCGCCAGCAAGGTGTACTACGCCACCGAATGGGCGGTGGTCGAGCTGGACAAGGCCGACCGCACCCCGAATTTCCTGTCCAAAGTGGAAGGGCTGAGCGACGTGGGCATCAACTTTGTCCGCTTCAACTCGGCTGCCAAAAGCCTGCTGATCACCTACGCGAACAGCAACATTGATATTTGGCGTGCCGACAACGGCGCTGTCGTGAACCTGCCTTTCATCAAGAATAATATCAACATTGTCGGCGACAAGATCATCTACGATGCCGCCTTCGACGGAATAAGCGCCTACCTGGCTTGCGGCTTCGGCATCATAAAACTGAACATCCAAACAGCCGAGGTGGTGTACACGACCTTCACAGACCTGCCCGTGCGCTCTATCGCAATTTTTCAGAACAACCTGTATGCCGGCACCGACGAGGGCATCTACCGCGTGCCGAGCGACGACATCAATCCCGCCGATTTCAGCCGCTGGCGACTGCTTGGCGCTCCAGAAGGGTTGCCGCAAGGTCGTACGGCCAACGCCATGCAGCCTTTCGGCGACCAGTTGTTTATCGGCCTCGAACGGGCGTTTTGCCGGTACGACGGCACAAAACTCGACACCATTTCCACCAACCCGAACCGCGAGGTCATTTTCCTGAGCAAGGAAGGCGCGGGCCTTGTCGTCGGCTGGAGCAACAGCGTGCAGTATCTCGCCACGCCGGAGATCACGCAGCCCCAGGATATTCACTGGGCCTGCGAATCCTTCGGCCCCCGCTACGCCGTGGAGGACGGCTCCCGCAAATTCTGGATGGCCGACGGCAACGACGATTTCCGGTACTACGACGACAACATCGGCCAATGCGACCGCTTCCGCTACAACTCGCCCTACAAAGTGGAAATTTCGGAAATAGCCATCGGGAACGGCCGCGTGCTGGTGGGCACCGACGCCACCGACGCCAACTTCGGGCCGCTATACAACCAGGACGGGTTGTACATATTCGATGCCGACAAACAATGGAAACGCCTCAACGGCAACACCAACCCCGAACTGAAACCCGACAACTGCCACGTGGACCAATGGCGCGTTGCCGTACACCCGTACTTCGACAAGTACTACATCGGCAGTTTCTGGGGCGGACTGGTGGAGGCCACGCAGCCGGGAGTGCCCGCGAAGTTTTTTACCAAAGACAACTCCAACCTGCAGGATGCCGGCCAGTCGGGCGACAACCGGACAGCCATCGGAGGCCTCGCATTCGACCCAGATGGAAACCTCTGGATCAGCAACTACGGGGCCGACCGTCCTATCGCCGTGCTCAAAGCCGCAGACAGCAGCATTATCAACTTCCCGGCGCCGGCAAACAACCTCGTTCAGGTAGCCGTAGACAAAAACGGCTACAAATGGTTTGTCGTGGGCTTCAACGGCGGCGTGCTCGTGTACGACAGCGGGCTAAAACTGGATGACCCTTCCGACGACCGAACCCGGCTCATCACCACCGCCAACAGCGTGCTGCCGACCAATACCGTCAACTGCATCGCCGTGGACCTCGACGGCGACGTATGGATCGGCACCCAGCAGGGCACCGTCAGTTTCCAGTGCGGCAGCAATGTGTTCAGCAACGACTGCAAGGGCACGCGCCGCATCGTGAACGTGGACGGTTTCAACGGCTATCTGCTGGAAAACGAAGAAATCTTCACCATCGCCGTGGACGGCGCCAACCGCAAGTGGTTCGGTACCACCAACGGCATTTTTGTGCAATCCTCCGGCGGCGACGTACAGGAAGCCCGTTTCACCAGCACCAACAGCCCCCTGCTCGACAACACGATCCTCGACATCGCCATTGACCCGCTCACCGGCGAAGTCTGGATCGGGACCGCAAAGGGCATCATTTCCTACCGCGGCGAAGCCACCGAGGGCGGCGTGCTGAACAACCCCAAGCCCTTTGCCTACCCCAATCCCGTGCGCCCGGACTACGACGGACCCATCGCCATCTACGGCCTCGCCAGCGATGCCAACGTGAAAATCACGGACGTGGCCGGCAACCTCGTGTACGAGGGCAAAGCCTTCGGCGGACAGGCCGTTTGGGACGGCCGCGACTACCTCGGCCGCCGGGCAGCCAGCGGAGTGTACCTGGTGTTCGCCACCAGTTCCAAACTGTTCGAAGATCCGGACGCGGTGATCGCGAAAGTGGTGATCTTGAATTGAGGCGGCTCCTGCCCTCCAACCAGAAACCAGAGACCTCCAAACCAGAAACCTTCCAACCGGAAACAGTATTTTTGGCCCATGAAACAACTCGCACTTCTGCTAACGGCATTTGTTTTTGGCTTTCAAAGCAACCGTACCGTCGAATGGACACCGGTGCCGGAACCTGCCAAGATGCCCAAAAACATCATCCTGATGATCGGCGACGGAATGGGTCTTGCGCAGATCACGGCCGGGCTGTATGCCCAAGAGGAAGGGCTTAATCTGGAACGGTTTCCCGCAACGGGCCTGATCAAAACGCATTCGGCAAAGCACCTGATCACCGACTCGGCGGCAGGAGCCACGGCGTTTGCCTGCGGCTGCAAAACCTACAACGGGGCCATCGGCATGACGACCCAAAAAAAACCTTGCTTCACCATACTCGAGGAGGCCGAGGCATTCGGATTGGCAACCGGCATGGTGTCCAGCTCCAGCATCACGCACGCCACGCCGGCATCGTTCATCGCGCACGCCCGGGACCGCACGCTCATGGAGGAGATCGCGACGTATTTTTTGAAAACCGATATTGACCTGTTCATCGGCGGCGGCATGCGTTATTTCATGGCCCGAACCACCGACAAGCGGAACCTGAGTCAGGAACTCGTGGAAAAAGGATATGTCGTAAGCGACTTCCTGCAGCAGCCGCTTGCGCAATACACCCCGCTGGACCCGAAGCAGCCGTTCGCCTGGTTTTCGGCCGTAAAAGAACCGGAATCGGTGGTGGACGGGCGCGACTATCTGCCGCTGGCGGCTCGACTGGCACCGGAGTTTTTGGCACAACGCAGCAACAAGGGCTTTTTCCTGATGATCGAGGGCGCCCAGATAGACTGGGCATGCCACAGCAACAAGGATACCATGGCCGTTGAGGAAATGCTGGACTTCGACAGGGCCATCGGAGAAGTGCTGCGTTTTGCGCAACAGGACGGCAACACGCTTGTCATCGTCACCGCCGACCACGAGACCGGTGGCATGGCCCTGCTCCGGGGGAAGGATAAGCAGTCGCTGAAAATCAAGTTTACCACCGACTACCATACCGCCACCCTCGTGCCCGTGTTTGCTTACGGCCCCGGCGCCGAGCGGTTCAATGGCCTGTACGACAACACGGACATTTACTTCAAGATGCGGGCGCTGCTCCAGTTCCCCGTCATCGAAGCAAGGTAAAAACTTGGCCATAGCACACGGATCAACACGGATTGGACACGGATTTTTGATTGATCAATATTTGTCCGTGTCCAATCCGTGTTGATCCGTGTGCTATGGCCAAGTTTTTATGAAGCAAGATAAAAAACAATATTTGTCCGTGTCCAATCCGTGTTGATCCGTGTGCTATGGCCAAGTTTTTATGAAGCAAGATAAAAAACAGGGCCGGCGATTGGCCGGCCCTGTCAAAGTTCACACCTTAAAATCGGGTATTAAATTGTGGTGAGGAGACCAGCCCTACCCCCCAGCGGACTGGTCCCTCCCCACGGGCTTAAGGCCACATTTGACCTTAATATCTTCATGGAATTTTTTCTCCGAACCCTAAAAAAAACAGCCGCTTTTTGTTTTTCGGCTACCGCTCGTTGGCGATACCGAACATTTGCAAGGACTGTGCCAACATGACCCCGGGCAATGGAATTCTTTTCAAAGAGCGTCATAGCCTATCCGAAATAGGGTACCAAACGCGTCATTTTGTCAGCCACGCGACGGATGGCACGGGCTTTGGAGGCCCCAACGTCGCCGAGGTTTTAAACCTCGCCGACGTTGGAAAACCAATCATCTTGATCCATGCAAAAAGGTACTATTTCCGTCCAGACCGAGAACATCTTCCCCATTATCAAAAAATTCCTCTACTCCGACCACGAGATATTCCTGCGCGAGCTCGTGTCGAACGCCGTGGACGCCACTACCAAACTCCAAGTGCTGGCCCAGCGCGGCGAGGTGCGGGGCGAGATCGGCGACACCACCATCCAGATTCTGCTGGAACCGGAAAACAACCGCCTCATCGTGCGCGACCGCGGCATCGGCATGACCGAGGAAGAGGTGCAGAAATACCTCAACCAGATCGCGTTCAGCAGCGCCGCCGATTTTCTCGAAAAATACGAGGCCAGCAGCATCATTGGCCACTTCGGACTCGGGTTCTACTCCGCGTTCATGGTAGCCGACAAGGTGGAGGTCGTAACCAAATCGTGGCAGAAGGATGCCCATGCCGTGCGCTGGTCCTGCGAAGGTTCCCCCGAGTTTACCCTTGAAAAAATTGATAAGGACGAACGCGGCACCGACATCATCCTGTATATCAACGAAGAGAACAAGGACTTCCTCGAAAAACACCGCATCGAGACCCTGCTCGACAAATACTGCAAGTTCCTGCCGGTGCCCATCCAGTTCGGCATGCGCACCGAGTACGAGACCGTGGGCGAGGGCGACGACGCGAAAGAGGAAACACGCGAGGTGGCCAACATCATCAACCAAACCCGCCCGATCTGGAAAAAGACACCCACGGAACTCAAGGATCAGGACTACCTCGACTTTTACCGCACGCTCTACCCCATGGCCGCGGAGCCCATGTTCTGGATCCACCTGAACATTGACTACCCCTTTAACCTGACCGGTGTGTTGTATTTCCCGAAACTCGGAAACGCCGTGGAGGTGTCCCGGAACAAAATCCACCTCTACAGCAACCAGGTGTTCGTGACCGACGACGTGCGCGAGATCGTGCCCGAGTGGCTCCTGCTCCTGCACGGGGTCATTGACTCGCCGGACATCCCGCTCAACGTGTCGCGCTCCTACCTGCAAAGCGATGCCAACGTCAAAAAAATCAGCGAGTACATCGCCAAAAAAGTGGCCGACAAGCTGCACGAGCTGTTCAAGGCCGACCGCAAGGCGTTTGAGCAGAAATGGCGCGACCTCGGCGTGTTCGTGAAATACGGGATGGTCTCCGACCAGAAATTCCAGGAACGCGCCATGAACTTCGCCCTGCTGGAAAACACCGCCGGCGAGTATTTCCTGTTGCCCGACTACAAGGAAAAAATAAAGGCCAACCAGACCGACAAGCACCAGAAGGTTGTCTGCATCTACACACAAGACCCGGAAGCCAACGACGCACTCGTGAAGGCCGCCAAAAACCGCGGCTACGACGTGCTGAAAATGGACACCGTGCTCGACAACCACTGGATGCAGCACATCGAGTACCGCTCCAGTCTCGACCTGTTGTTCGTGCGCATTGACTCCGACACGCTGGACAAATTGGTGCAAAAAGAGGAAGAAAAAACGTCGGTGCTCAGCGAGACCGAAATCGCATCCGTGAAAACGGTTTTTGAAAAAACCATTGGCGACAAGACCGCCGGTGGGCGCGTCGAGTGCGCCGCCCTGGCGCCCGACGATGCGCCCGTGGCCATCACCCGGCCCGAGTTTTTGCGCCGCATGAAGGAAATGCAGGCCATGCACGGCATGGGCGCAGGCGGCGATTTTTTGGACTCCTACAACGTGGTGGTGAACACCAACCACCCCTTGGTGGCGGGCAAGTTGGTCAAAACGGAAAATGCCGACGAGCAAGCGGCCCTTGCCCGGTATCTCTACGAGGTGGCGCTGCTGCAACAGGGCATGCTTCGGGGCGAGGCGCTCACGAAGTTTGTGGAAACGACGTTGGGGCGGTTGTAGAGGGGGGCTACAATCCGCCCTTGATTTTCAACAAGCGGTTCAGGTCTTTTTCGAAACCATCGGATTCGTCCCACTTGCCTATTTCTTGTGCCAATGAATCAAATTGCGCCTTTCGAGCAGGGAGCTGCATGGCATAGCAAAGCAGGAGGTTCCACGTTGCTTCTTGCCAGACATTATACTTTTTGAGTTGCGTGTAAGCGGATTCTGCAAGTGCATAGTTTCCGGTTTTGAAGGCGGCATCGCCGTACAATTCCAATGCCTTTTGGGAGGTCGAGTCCCGCAGATATGACTCGGCAAGTGCCATCGTTTCCTTGTACCGACCCATCTGCCATGAGCGTTCCAGCAGCGTGTCGAGTGCGGTTGTTTCTCCTCTGCGGATGCTCGTGGGGGTGGGGGGGCGTAACAGGGCGGCAATTTGGCGCACTTTCAATTGAGCATCATCATCTATCCGAGGAGGTAATTTGGGCTTTTCTGCCAAGGGCGTCTTCGCTATAGGCGGATTTTGAACAAACACGGTATCCCGCACGACTGTGGGATGTTGACTCGCCCATTTTTTGCCCGATTCTTCCCCGAACCTGAACAGCAATGTGCCGTACAACAGCAGGAAAACCAATGTTGCTGCCCCAGCGACCAAGACGGACGATCTTTTGGACAAGCCCATGAAGCCGGTGGACTCGACCGTGGCGATCTTCTCCCGGCTGTCAAAATGCTCCAGGAATTGTTCCCGCATTTTTTTGCGGCGGGCCGCTTGCGCTACCTGCACGACTTTTCGGTGGAGTGCGATTTTTTGGGCCACCTCCGGGTCGGCGGCCATGCGTTGCTCCAGGGCAGCGCGCTCGGCTGCGTCAAGTGTGCCGTGGATGTAGGCCTCCATCAAATCGTCGTCGGGGTATGTGTCTTCGATGTCTGTCATGGTTGTTGCTTTTTTGAGCTGTTCAGTTCGCGCAGTCCGGGTTCGACTCGAACCATTTCCGAAGAAAGGCATTTGAATCCTGAATGTAATTCTTGATGGTTTGAAGCGCGTACCCGTATTGGTTGGCAATTATGCGTTGCTTCACGCCATCCACTTTGGATGCCATCCAAATCAGGTGTTTGTCCGGCTTTTCACTTTCAAGCGCCTTGAGCGCCAGTTCCAAACACTCTCCGGCGAAGGGATCGGCTGCAGGTGTAGAATCTGGGAGGCGGGAGTGCGGGCCGGAGAAAATCGGCTCAAACAACTCCCCAAACTCCGATTCCAGCGCAACCATTTCGACTCGTTGTGCTCCGCTCAATAAATTTTTTTCGCGCAAGTGTTTGTACCAGCGATACTTGACAGCCCGGTTCACATAACTTTGCAAGGGCGCTTCGTAGCGGAACAAATTTTTGCACAAGGCCCTTTCGACCGGTTCGAATACTTCGCCGAGCATTTCACGAGCATCTGACTCGTTGCCGTCCAAACGTTTTACGGTGCCCACGAAGTAGTCCAACCAGTGGTGCCAAATATAGTCCCACGCAGCGTCACGCACCTCGGCGCCTGCCTGAATGGCCTTGACCAGGACTTTGTCGAAACGCGGGACATGCTTGAGGGCATGAGTTTTTTCCATTGGGAAGGTACTTTTCAGGCGCACGGTTTTTTTAGCGAAAAGCAAAATTGACACACTTTTTTAAAACGATACAACCGATGACGAAAAAAACGATCTGTTTGTTTGCGCCGCTCATCCTGCTTTGCGGCTTTTTCGGCCCGGCTTTCGGTCAGGAGCCTGCCGACACGCTCCGCGCCCACGGTTGGGACAGTTTGGCCATAGAACTCCTCGAAACCGGCCTGGCCGACAGTAGCCGCCCTTACCTTGATTCCCTAAGGGAGTATCGCGGCAGTTTTCCGGGGGCGGATTCCCTGAATTTGGCCGACTGGTATTTTTTTGAGGCCATGTACTGCTATTTGAAAGGCAAGCCGGCACAGGGGGTGAAATTCATGCTGGCGGCAAAGCGGCTCCGCGAAAAAAGCGCCCAGTTCGATCCAGCAGGTCATGGTGCCGCTTTCAACCACAACATGCTTGGCCTGTTGCTGAGCAATGCCGGCGAACACGAACTGGCGCTTCAACAGCACCGGTTGGCCCTGGATATCCGCGAAAGCCTCGAGCGGCGCGGCGCGGCGTTCGATTTCAAAAACATGACCGCTTACAGCTACGCCAATGTGGGCCAGGAACTTGGATACCTGGGACAGCCGGACAGGAGCATTGCCTATATCCTGCGGGCATTGCCGGCCATACGCGATTCTACGCCAAAACATCCGAAAATGCGGGGCTTTCTGGCGGCTCTTGAAGCGAATTTAGCTGCTAATTATATGAGTGCGTACAATCACGAACTGGCTGAGCAACACTTTGAGCGGGCCTTGACCATGAGGCTCAGTAGACTGGGTTACAACGAACTTGATTTGTTTCTTAGCAGCAATCTCGCCCAGATGTGGCTGGACAGAGGCCTCAATTTTGCCTTTTTGGGCCGCTATGAAACGGCGGACTCGTGCATTGAAAAGGCAAAGGGCATCTTGGCTCGGGTTTTTCCCGGCGAGGCACATCCATATCTTCTTGGTGTCGCGTTGAACATGCAGGGAATGATTGCATTGGATCAGGATAAATTTGAATTGTCATACGCCTATTTGCAAGAGGCGGCATCCATAATGGACCTACAGGAGGAGGGCACACATACCGCCCGTTCAAATGTTTACCACAACATGGGGGTAAACTGGAGTTTTCGGAACATGCCCGACTCGGCCCTGCACTACATTCGGTTTGCAAAACAAATCCTCAGCGCCCAAACTGGAGGTTCTCTCAATCTGGATTTTGTTAAATACTGCGGATCGGAAAACCGCGCGCTCGTGCAAAAATACAAGCGGGACGGAAGCGCACTCCCGAGCCTGCTGGACACGGTAGTGGCCAGTACACTTCGGATCGAAGCCCTGTACGACCAATTCGTCAGCAGCCTGGAGGGCGAGCTCCGCTACTTCAATTGGGCATACGCCCTCAAGCAGGTTTTTGAGCCGGCCGTATCCGCTTGTTACTTCCTCCACCAGCACGACCGCAAGGCAGTTCATTTGGAAACGGCATTCCGGTTTGCCGAAAAAACAAAGGCGATCAGCTGGCTGGAAAAATACCGCTTGCAACAAGCCTCTGCAAGCGGACACCAACTGTCTGAAGACGAACGGCAATTCCGCAAAAAACAGGCAGACTTGAGGGTGCAACGATTTGTCGCTCAATTGCAATCGGATAGTGCGATGGTGGATAATGTTGCCCACCAGATGTTCGATCTTGTCCAACAACGACCACAACTCCAGACCAACGCTTCGCGGCCCATGCCCGCAAGCAAGGACGTAGTCGCTGCCGACTCCGTGCAACGATACTTGGCCTCCGACGAGGTGATGCTTGCTTATTTCCTCGGCGATTCTTCCGTGTTCATTTTCGGGCTGACACGCGAGCGCTTGCACCTCGAAATGGTCCCCAACATCCATTTGGCCCCCGATGTGCGGCGGTTGGCAAACGCCATGCGCTCCACGGAAACGCCGCGAGAAGAATATGTAGAAGCGGCTCAATACCTGTACGCGAAACTGGTACTGCCCGTCAAACCACTGCTCAAGGACAGCTCCCGCCTCGTGGTCATACCCGATGGTGTGCTTTGCGAACTGCCGTTCGAGGCGCTGTTCGAAGGCGATGCCACCAATTTTCCGAATGTGGACTATTTGGTCAAAAGTTACAGTTTTCGCTACGGCTATTCAGCAACCGCCCTGCTCGAAATGTCGGCAAGGCGGCACGCCTCCATGCCCAAATCGTTGTTTCTGGGAGTGGCCCCGGTGTTCGCTGGCACGCAAATATCCGACTCCAGGACCCAAACCTATGCGAACCCACTTGGGTACACTTTTGGTCCGTTACTCTACAATGTGCCCGAGGTGCGGCAGGTACGCAAAATCCTTGGAGCCGGTGACACGCTGATCGGCCCGGAGGCCACGAAAAGCCGCTTTGTCCAATTGGCGGGCAACTATCGGATTATTCTACTCAGCACCCATGCCTTGCGCAACAACGTGATCAACGAGCATTCGGTCATTGCGTTTGCCGAGACGGCAGACAAGCGTCCCGAAAATCGTTTGTTGCCGTTGTCCGAGATCGAGACGCTAACCCTGAACAGCGACCTGCTCGTGCTCGGGGCCTGCCAAACCGGCATCGGACAGATCCGAAACGGCGACGGGGTGGTCAGCATGGCCCGCATGTTTGCCTTTGCCGGCGCCAAGGGTCTCCTGAGCAGCCTTTGGAACGTGAACGATCCCACTTCGGCCACGCTTATGGAACTGTTTTTTGCCAATCTTAAAAATGGTATGCCGAAAGACCGGGCCTTGCAACAAGCCAAGCGTGCGTACTTGAACAAACCGCCTGCCGCCTACCAAAGGCACCCGATCTACTGGGCCACCTATATCCTGTCAGGCGACGCAAAACCGCTATGGCACACCCCGTAATATCCTTGGCAATTCCCGGCACTCCTACCCCCGTTTGTGAAATGTCGCAAACGGGGGTTTGTTTTGGATGCTGAAAACCAACGCAATAGAAGAAAATTAAAATTTTTTTCCGCGTTATCAGAGTACCTGTCCGCCCCCGGCCACTCTTGCGAGCAAAACAGTATTCGTTCACACAAAAATGTTCGCAAGTATGAAACAAACCATGCAAGCAAAGGCCACGCTGCCTTTCCAGTCCGACCGCAACAAACCGATCGCCCGATTTCAAATACGAACACTACCCCAAAAAGTCGGTCTGCTCGCATCCGCCCTGTTTGCCGCAGCGGTGTGCCTGTTGACGGCAGCCAAACCCGCAGACCCGTTCGTTGCGATGGTCGGCCCTCGCCTCAGCTGCAGCCTCCCGGCCCCAGCCACCCTCGATGCCGATCGCACGAGCGGCACGACGGCCTACGCGGCGTGGTCGGCCGTGTCGGGCGCCGAGTCCTACAGCCTGAAGGTGTACGAGCAGGGCACGCTCGTGCTGGTGTCCAGCACGGTCGTGGGCGGCACGAGCGCCACCGTGGGCGGGCTGGACGCAGGAAAATCGTACCAGGCCGTGCTGGCCTCGATGTGCTCGGCGGGGAGCGTCAGCGAGTTTGTCATCGTGGAAGACATCGCGGACCCGTAGCAAAGGCCAAGGCTGGTTACTCAGGTCGGCAGCCTGTTGATCATCTGCTCTACCCACTCGCGTTGGGTCGGCTGCCGGTTTTGAAGTTCTCGGAGGAGCTGGAGTTTGGACAGTTTCCGATCGGGGTCGGTCTGGATCAATTGGCGGATGAACCAGGTCAGGTTTTTGTAGGGAAGGCTTAGCGATTCTGAAAAGAGCGTTTGGCGCTGGAGGAAAACGCCGAATCTGGAGAGGGCGTTTTCGATCAGGGCATCTTTGCTGTCGTCTTGCAAAAAGAGCATATAGGCGTTACGGACAGCGACGGAATGCTTCAAGAGCACATAGCGCGGGTGGCGTGTCGTCACTTTTTCGAGCCACGTTTGCGCCTCGGAAAACCTGCCGTGCGCATACTCCCAGCACGCCGAAAGCAGGTCGTTGGCTTGGTCCCGACGGCCGGCGGGAATAAACTCCAAGCCGGACTTCAGGTGCTTGTTGAATTCGGCGCGCAAGTCGGCCTTGACGAGCAACACGCCGATGTTCAGGAACAGCTCTTCCGCGTACGGCGCAGTCCACAGGCCCTGTTTGCTCGACCAGTTGAAGATCGTCAGGTGCCAGTTGTAGGCTTCCTTGTCCCCTGTTCGCTGGCGGTAGATGCACTCGTTGAAGGCCATGCGAACGATGTTGCGCAGTTCGTCGGTATGCAGGTACGGGGCGTGTCGCTGCAGGGTGAAAAAAAAAGTGGGCAGGTTCAGGCCCGTGTCCAACAACAGGCCCAGCAACTCGCAGTACACCTTCAGCAGGGGGCTGGGGCTTTTGGATGCCACTGCTCGTACCGTTTCGAGCCATTCCCGGGGGGCATCCCGTCTTTTCTGCCAGTTGTAGAGTTTGTGCCCCGATGCCAGATTGCACATCAATTGGGTTTTGCTGATGAGGTAGTAGGTGTCCAGGTCCTGCTCCATGTCGTCGAGCGTGCCTTCGCCAAGTTTTCTCCGGTCGGCCAAGGGGTGGGTGAGCTTCCGTTTCCGGCTCCAGAAGCGCAGGTGCCAGCTGTCCGTTTGATCAGGCGTGCCCGCTTTGCCGGGTTGTTTGTGGAGCACGGTGTCCACGGTTTGGCGCAGCACAGGCTCGTTGAGGCGGGCGGAATAGGCGTCCACGAGCGCCTGATGACGCAGCCCATCATCCTCGCGCACACGGCTGACGGCAAGGAACTCCTCGATGCCCTTGTTCAGGTCGGAAAGTGCCTTGTCCAACTTGTGCCTATGCTCAGGAAACGGTTCGCCGGGAAAAATTATGGCAAAAAGATCGTCCGCCTTGGCTTGTTTGGCACTCTGCAGTTCACCAAAAAGAAGGCGGAGATATTTTTTTTTGTTGGTAAAAAACGAGTATTGGAGATACTTGCTGAGGCGCTTTTTCTCCGACTTGGAGAGCAGTTCGAGCAGGGAAATCGTGCGCATGACATGCCAAATGTATGGTATATGAATGTTTGACCGTTCGGTGGGGGCTTGTTCTGGCTGAAAAAAACCTGGGAGAATTGAAAATAGTGCGTTTCCCCGGTAAAGGCGGCCCGAATACCTTTGGGAACGCAAGGTACGAGGGATGGCAAGGCATCCAAAAAGTCGGATCGGATTTTTTCCGAGCACAAATGCTCCTCCAGAGGGGTGCCTTTTGGTTTGAAAGTGCCACTAATGCACAGAAAGCGGCATGCTGGGTTGCGCCATTCACCGGGCGACTTGCCAGTCACCCGCTGAATGATTCCCGCTAAGACATCTGACAAGCCCCTTTGCCGCTCCAAGAGGCCATTTGAAAACTTGTTTTTTGGCTGCTCTTTAAAATGCGTACACATTCTAATCAACATCGCATTATGAAACACTTATTACTGATTCTGCTCGTAAGCCTGAACACCCACTCATCTTTTTGTCAAGGTTTGGATGCTCAGTGGTTGAAGGGAATTCCTGTTGATTCATCTTTTAACGAACTACGAATACGGGATGTGGTTCACGACCACAACCAGAATGGTTTTGTCTTTGGAGGGTTTGAAAAATCCATAGTTCTTGGGCCTGGAGTTGTCTTAAACCCGGAAAATTCCATATTGCCTTTTGTTGTTGCCAAGTACAGTAATGCCGGCAACTTCCTTTGGGCAAGAACAATAAAAGGTCCAAATGGAGAGAAAGTCGCCACGGGAGCAATCGAGGCAAGCGTTGATGGCCAGGGCAACATCGTCGTAGCGGGCAATTTTTTGAGTTCTCAGGTGAGCTTCGAAGGTGGCAATACACTAACCCGTTCCTGCAATACCTCTGACTGTGCAGAGGCATTCATCGTCAAGTACGGGAGTAGCGGCAACTTTCTCTGGGCAAAAAAGCCCGTGGTGTCGAACAATGCTTCATTTCGATTTAATGCACTGGCAACCGATGCCTCGGGCAATGTTTATGCTGCAGGATACTTTGAGTCTACACAGGTCAACTTCGGCAATGGAGTAACCTTGAGTACATCGCTAAACAACAATGAATTTATTGTCAAATACAAAAGCGATGGGACTGCCGAATGGGCCAAAACGTATCCGGGCAATGATGTATATATCGAATCGTTAAAAGTATCGAGTGATAATCATCTCGTGGCGTGTGGCCGGTATTGGAATACGCTCGAACTGGGCAACGGCATCGTATTGGACGAGCCCGATCCTTGGGGGGGCTTTGTTGCTAAACTGTCGCCTTCCGGGAGTGCGATCGGGGCATTGCCTTGGGAAAGCGACAGGATGGAAGCCTATGGACTGGAACTTGACGGAAATGGTCATGCATACATTCTGGGTATCTGTGACAGCGAGATACGATATGTGAACGGCAGCGCTTTTTATAGCAATCCAAACGGATCAACTCCCAGGCAGTTCCTGATGAAAATAAGCAACACTTTTAAGGTAGGCTGGGTCAAGATATTGGGCTTTGGACGTGAAATTACCTTAGACTACTCGATCATTGACGACAACCACATTTTGTTTCCTTGTGCGGAAGGGGATTTTGACGGGTTTACTGCTGTAGAAAACAGCTGCGGTTCAACCGGTTTCATGTACCGGCTGAACACTTCCGACGGCATTGCCAATGCGCTTTATCGTGTGGAAGGGGATGCCTGCAACAACTTATTGAGGCTATCGTATCACAGCGGTAGCCTTCACCTGTGGGGCAGGTATTGGCTCGGCTCCATCAATCTCGGCAGCCAATCCTTGTCATCACCCACCGGCGGCGGATATTTCATTTCAAGGGTCACCCTCGGCACGGTGGGGCTATCCGACGCTCCGGCCGAAGCCAGCGGCACCGTCGTGGTGCCCAACCCGAACAGCGGCAGTTTTGTGCTCCAGTTCCAGGATGCCGTCCCGGATGAAATAAGCGTCGTTGACCCCGCCGGGCGCCTTGTTTTGAACAGGAAACCTTCGGGGGCGCTCACCGAGCGCGTCGACATCGGAGACCAGCCCAAGGGCCTCTATTTCCTGCAAGCGAGGTACGGGAATGTCGTGTCGGTCAGCAAGATGATCGTGGAGTGACAAATCCCGTGCATTCAAGTCAGTTTCCAATTTAAAATCACGTCCCATGCGCAAATCGCTTCCTTGCCTGAGATTCTCCTTTATTCCGCTCCTTGTTGTAGCTGCGATTCCGGTACTGCTTCCCGCACAAGCGCCGTCGAACGACAATTGTTCAGGGGCTATAACGCTTGTGCCGGCAGCAGGTATCAATTGCGCCGCGCCGATCTCCGGGACGACTGTCGGCGCGACCCAATCCATTGCGCCCATCACATGTTCGGGTTACACAAGTTCGGTCAGTGAAGACGTGTGGTACAGGTTCACAGCAACCTACACTACACACCAGATAACGGTCACGGCAATCAGCAATTTTGATATTGTGTTGGATGTACGAACCGGAACCTGCAACGGAGCCAACATTGCCTGCGCCGATAACCTGGCGTCAGGAGCTGAAGTCTTGACTTTAAATAACCTGACTATCGGTGCCTCCTACCTGCTCAGGGTGTACGGTTATATCAATGGGCCAAGCAGCCAAGGGATATTTACGATTTGCGTGACCACTCCTCTGCCACCGCCCTACGATGAATGTGCCGGTGCAATCCAGCTCCCTGTGCACAATACCTGCGTTTTTTCCACATACAGTACAACCAATGCAACTGCTTCCAACATACCTGACCCTGATTGTGCCAGCTACAACGGCGGCGATGTATGGTTCAAAGTCACCGTGCCCGCAAATGGAAAACTCCAGCTCGAAGGGGACGCTATAGACTTTTCAGATGGAGCCATGGCTCTGTACTCCGGTATGTGTTCAGGACTGACATTGATTGAGTGCGATGATGATGACGGTATAAATGCGATGCCCTATATCAACCGCTCCAACCTCACCCCTGGCTCCACCGTTTATATCCGTTTTTGGGAGTATGGAAATGATTCTCACGGCCAATTCGGTATCTGCGCCTACGAGCCGTCAGCTCCCTCCAACTTCCAACGCGACCTGCGCGTCGCCCAAATCCTCTTTCCCCAGTCCGGCTGCAACCGCCCGGCACAACAGACCGTGCGGGTGCGCATCGAAAACCTCGGGACTCAGGCCCAGTCCGGCTTCCCGGTTCGATATATTGCGAACGGCGACACAGTGACTGAAACCGTCGGCACGAACATTCCCGCAGGTGGAAGCCTCGAATATTCGTTCAGTCAGCAGACCAATCTGCCCGTGTCCGCCGGCGGGTACACCATCCAGGCGCTTACCCTTTTACCCAACGAACAAAACACCGCCAACGACAACACTACCGCCCTGTACTACAACCTGCCCCAGTTCGACGCGGGCGTTTCCGCCGCGGTCTCCATCTGCCAGGGAAACGGCACGTATATTTCCGCCTATGGCGGCTCGGGGGCGCAGTACGCCTGGAGCAACAACCTCGGCACCTACTCTTCTGCTTTCGTAGCACCCAATTCGAGCACCTCGTATACCGTGACCGTGACCAACAGCCTCGGCTGTACCGACGTGGATACCGTGGCCGTGACGGTGCTGCCCTTGCCCGCCCAGCCGGTGATTTCCTACAGCGGCTCGGCTCCGCAGTTTTGCCAGGGCGGTGGCAGCGTGACGCTCAGCTCCAGCATCGCCACCAACATCGTCTGGAATACCGGCGCCACCACCCAATCCATCACTGTGTCCCAGGCGGGCACCTACTGGGTCCGGCACACGAACGAATTCGGGTGCTCCAGCACATCGGCATGGGTGTACGTGAGCGCGGTACCGGCGCCAGTCCTGAGCACACAAAGTGTCGGCGGCGCCGTATGCCCCGGCGGCAGCGACAAACTGACCGTGAGCACCGGTGCGGGCGTGTACACCTACGATTGGTCCACGGGCATCAAGGGCACCAACAACATCACCGTGACCCCCGCCTTCAGCACCACCTACACGGTCACCGTAACCAATGTGTCCCTTGGTTGTGTGTACGTGTTGTCCAAAACCATTCAGGTACTGAGCAATGCCCCGCCCGGGCCTGTGACCAACATGCTGCCGGTAAACGGGGCAACGAATGTAGCCTCTCCGGCCAACCTGTCCTGGGCGCCGGCATCCAACGCCTCGCACTACGACGTGTACGTGTGGCGGCAAGGCGACTCCCCGCCTTCGAATGCCACTTTCCAAATTGCTCAAATCAACGTGCTCTACTACCCGGCCCAATACGGCACAACGTACAACTGGCGCGTGGTACCCAAAACTCCCTGCGCCACCGGAACGACCAGCGCCACGCAAACTTTCACTTCAGCGCCGCCCGCAGATTTTATTGTCACGGCCATCGAAGTCCCCTCCGGCGCGGTATTCTCGGGCACGGAAGCCACCTTCACCTGGATGGTGGACAACATCGGAGCGGGCACGGCGGGGGCTACCTACTGGTATGATGCCGTTTATCTTTCTCCCGACTCCAGCTGTGCCACCGGCAACAACGACCAGTACCTTGGTGGCCGAAAAAACCCGACGCTGCTTCAACCCAACGATCCGCCGTACACCAATTCGCTCAGCTACACCCTGCCGAACGGCACGGAAGGTCTGCGCTATGTGCTCGTCCGGGCCGATTACAGCAACAATGCCGCCGAGAGCAATGAAAACAACAACTGTCGGGTGGCGGCCATACCGCTGATGATTGAACTGACGCCCCCGCCCGATCTGCGCGTGGTGTGCGAACAGGTCGTGTGGCCCGGCGTTGCCGGCACGGTGCAGGCCGGCCAAACGTACGGCATGAGCTGGACAGTGCGCAATCAAGGACTTGGCCCCACCATTTCGGGCGGCTGGTACGACCGCGTGTATTTGTCCAAGGACACCTTGCTCTCGATCGGGTCGGACGTCCTGCTGGCCGCGCACTACCGAAATGTCGACCTCGACGTGAACCAGACCTATACCGTCTCGGCCAACGTGGCGATACCGGCCTACCTGAGCGGCGATTATTACATTTTTATCCTGACCGACATCAACAACCAGGAGTACGAACACAATTTCGAGTTCAACAATACCTGCCGATCCGGAGCACTCAACGCCAATGCGATTCCAAGGCCCAACTTCCTGGCTTCGGTGCTTTCGGCCACCCCCTCCACGGTGGACAACAACGAGTCCATCGTGGTCAGTTGGCAGACTTCCAACGAGGGCGCTCCGTACAACGGCACCATGACCGATGCCATCTTGCTCCATACCCAGGCGAGTTTGGGGCTCGGGTTTCCCACGTCGCTTGGCACCCATTCGTACAGCGCCAACTTGCCAACAGGCGCATCCGTCACGCAGCAACGCACGATACAAATACCCGCAGCGGTGAACGGCCCGTATTTCATCATCGTCAAAGCCGATGGAAACGGCGCCGTCGCTGAGGCCGACGAAACGGACAATGCCCAGAACGCACAAGCCATTACCGTGCAATCGCCCAACCTGAGCGTACTGGCGGCTTCGATTGCATTTCCCTCGAACATGGTCTCGGGCCAGCAGTTCCCCGTCGCCTGGAACGTGCGCAACACCGGCCCCGGCAAGATGCTCGGCGCAACGCTTTCCGACCGCATCAGCCTGTCGGCCACGTCCAATGGCGCCAACCCGATACCCATCGGCTTCAAATCGGAGCCGACCAGCCTGTTCGTCAACGGCGTTCAGGGCCGTCAGGGAAATTTTGCCCTGCCCAACACGCTGAGCGGAACGTACTATGTGGTCGTGCACACCAACTACAACAACGCGGTGTTCGAGGCCGGGCAAACGGCCGACAACATCGCCGTGTCCAGCCAGCCGGTGACCATCGCGCTGGCCGATTTCCCCGATCTGAGGCCGACAGCAGCTCCCAACGCGCCTCCGGCAGCCCAGGCGGGCCAGAGCATCGCGGTGACTTACGACGTGGCAAACGACGGTTCGGCCTCGGTAGTGAACGCCTGGCAAGACCGCATTTACTTGCGCAACTCGCCCGTGTGGGGCCTCTCGGGATCCACCTTGCTCCAATCCGTTCCGCGCTCTCAAGTATTGCCCTCCGGGCAAACCTACACGGAAAACAATGTTTATGTCGCGATACCGGCCACGACGACGGCCGGTCAGTACTACCTCTTTGTGGTGATCGATGCGGGCAACAGCATTTTTGAACACACCAACGAGAACAACAACGTATCGCCCGGGCGGCTCATCAATATCGCTACCGTGCTCGACGTGGACCTGGCCATCCAGCCCACGCTCGTGCCTGCCACGGTGACGCCCGGCGTGCCGGCGTTGATTAACTGGAAGGTGACGAACACCGGCAACTCGTCCACCCCGGTTGGCACTTGGAACGACCGACTGTACCTGTCCTCCACGCCCAACTGGCCACCGATCGGGCCGCTTTTGGCCACCTTCCCGCACGGCGGAACCCTTGGTGCAGGGCAAAGCTACTCGGCATCCGGTTATTTCACCGTGCCGGTCGGACAGACGGGCACCTACTACCTGTTGTTGGTGACCGACCCGGAGCAAACCACCGCCGACAATTTCTTTTCCAACAACCATGCTGCGCTTGCCCCCTCGGGCGGTGGAGGCACCATCGTCATCACCTATCCGCCAGCGCCCGATCTGATCGTAACCTCTGTGAACGCGCCGGAATATGTCCAGGCGGGGCAACCTGCAAAAGTGGCGTACACCGTGAAGAACAACGGCCCAGGTTCCTACAACGGCCCGATTACGGATGCTGTGTTCCGCTCCACCGACCTCGTTGTCAATGCAAGCGACGTACAGTTGGCCTCCAAATCGGGCATGCACAACCTGCCGTCCGGTGCTTCCTACTCTGATACGCTGGAAATAATCTTTCCGGCGACCGATTCCGGCAACGTGCTTGTTCTGGTAAAAACCAATGCCAACAACATCATCGGCGAGGCCAACCTGAACAACAACACGAACTTCGACTACATCGTGGTGCAGCCGCCGCCACCTGCCGACCTCGTCGTGGAAAATGTGGCGGCCCTGCCCTCGCCGATCCAGATCGGCAATGATCTGACGGTGCTCTGGACCTTGCGCAATGTTGGCTCCAATCCGGTCACCGGTATCGTGCGCGACGGGGTTTACCTGTCGCAAGACCAGATTTGGGATGCCGACGACCTCCTCCTCGGCACCCTTGGCGCCAATCTCGCGCTCACGCCGGGCAATACGCTGAACCGCTCGTTCAGCGCCCGGGTGGAGGGCGTGGAAAACACGCTGTATTGGGTAATCGTGCGCACGGACATTTTCAACAACTACCCCGAAGAAGACGAAAACAACAACCTCGCTACGGGCGGCCCCGTGCAGGTCGAAATACCGGAACTACCGATCGGCATACCCACCCCGGCAGCGCTGCCCAAAGAAAAACCGATCTATTACCGGATAGAAGTGCCCGCCAACCTTGCCGGCGAGATGCTTTCGGTGGAGATCACTTCGCCCGACAACACGGCGTTCAACGAACTGTATCTGCGCTATGGCAGGGTGCCGAGCCGCACCACCTACGATTTTGTCTTCGACCAGCCCTTCTCGCCCAACCAGCGCTTGATCGTGCCGGCTCTGCAAGCGGGCACCTACTATGTCATGGCTTATGCGCCGGACGGGCCGAGCCAACAGTCTGTGACCCTGCTGGCCAAAATTGTTCCGTTTGCCCTCGAATCGGTGCAGGCCGACAAAGGCGGCAACACGGGTAGCGTAACGGTGCTGGTGCGCGGCACCAAGTTCGACCCCGCCATGCAGCTTTGGCTGGAAAACAGTGCCGGAACAATTGTACAGCCCAGCGGCCTGAGCTACGTCAACAATCTCAGCGCTTACGTTACGTTCCCGCTCAACGGGGTTCAGCCCGGCAAGTTCGATGTGCGGGCTGTCAATTCCGCTCAGAACGCAGCTGTGCTGCCGGACGGCTTCGAGGTGGTCGCCGGAACGGTGGGCAACCAGCCGCCGCCTTCGCTCTCCTGTTCCTTCGGCAACGGCTTCGTACCGCTCGTGCTCAACGCCCAGACGCCGTTTGCCTACGAGGTGCAGCACCCCGCGTCGGCACGGCCCAACCAGATCGTGGCTATGACATTCCGCATGGAAAACACGGGTAGTGTGGACATTCCCGTGCCGAAACGCATATTGACCAGCGTCGGCGGCGCGCCGTTGTCGGTGTCCACAAACGACCTCGGTCAGGATTTGAAGGAGCTTCAACTGGAGTTTTCCGAAGCCAACGCTCCGCCGGAAATCCTGCGGCCGGGTGGCGTTTCGTACCGCACGATTTACACCAAGGCCATCCGCGAGATGCAGTTCAATGTCCTCGAGTGATCCTGTATTCCACCACTGTTTCAATGTCATCAACCATGAAGTACATCATATCCATTGCCGTCTGTTTGCTCCTGTCCACCCAGCACCTGCGTGGACAAAACATCCCTACCGCCAACTGGGCCGGCCCATGGGGCGTTCAGGTCAACACCTGGAACGGCAACCTGTTTTTTGACCGAACCGACCTGGCCATTCCAAACCAGGGCATCCCACTCGAGTGTGCTTTTTTTTACAACGGCTTCCGGGACACCCTCGACCTCGGCTACGGCAAGGGCTGGACTTTTTCGTATGGTTTCCGTTACCTGCAGCCTTCTGCGGACACGGTCGTGCTGGAGCGCCCCGACGGGCGCACGGATGTTTTCGTGTGGAGTGGTGGTGCGTTCAAAAACCCAAAGGGGATTTTCGACCGCCTTGAAGCCTACCAGCCCGGACGACTCCGGCTTACCACTAAAAGTGGAATGCGGTATTTCTTTGACAACGCCGTACACAAACGCCTGACCAAGATCGAAGACCCGAACGGCAATGCCCTTTCCATCACCTACAACAACGGGGTGCCAGTCATACTTACCGACCCGGCAGGCCGCAACGTGGTGCTCAGCTGGGCAAACGGGCGCCTGTCGTCCATCACGGACAACAATACATCGCCCGGACGCTCCATAAAATACACATACACCAACAACCGGTTGACCACGGTGACCGACCCAGAGGGCGGCATCGTCCGGTATGTGTACAGCAGCAATGGGTTGTTGGAAAAAATAGAAAACGAGCGAGGCGACATCCTCACGGTAAAATATACCGCTTCGGGCGCGGTGGAGGAAGTGTTCACCTGTCTGGCCCATGCGCGGTTCAGTTACAACCCTGCACAACGCAAAACATTCGTAGTGGAAAAAAACCAGTCGGGCGACCAGATGACCACATACGCCTACGACGAAAACGGGCGCTTGCTGAGCAAATCCGGCTCCTGCTGCGGGTTCAACACCGCGTACCAATACGACACCGACAACAATCTCGGACAGTTGACCGACGCCAATGGCAACAAACTGGCGGCCAACCACGATGTAAACGGAAATGCCCTGGTGGTCACGGACCCGCTTGCTGCCCAGCAGAGCTTCACGTACGAGCCAAATTTCAACCGGCTGAGCACGTTGAAGGACAAAAAAGGCAACCAAACCCAGATGCAGTACGACGCATCGGGCAACCTGACCAGCATTCAAATGCCGGAGGCCGTGTCCATTGCCATGAGCTACGCTGCCAAGGGCAGGCTCGCCTCCATGACCGATGGCAAGGGGCAAGCGATCCAGTTTTCCTACAACGCCCAAAACGAAGTCACGGCAGTCCAGTATCCCATCGGCTCGGAATCGTATCAGTACGATGGCGTGGGAAACCTGACGACCAGCACCGACGGCAACGGAAATCCCGTGCATTTTGAGTACGACCGGCTGAACCGGCTCCGGTCCGTGCGCGATCCCTTGAGCCACACCGTCCGCTTTGAGTACGACGCGGCTTCCAACCTGACCAGGGAAATTGATGCAAACACCAACGAAAAAACCTACGAGTACGATGCGCACAACCGGCTCGCAACGGTGAGCACGCCCGCCGGAACCACCCGCTATGCGTACGATGCGCAGGACAACCTCGTGGCCATCACCGATGCCAACGGCCACACCACCCGCTTCGGCTACGATGCCCGCAACCTGCTGGTGGAGGAAACCGACCCGCTCGGAAACAAAACCACCTACACGCACGACGGCAACGGCAACGTACTCACCAAAACCGATCCCAACGGCCAAACCACCAATTACGCCTACGATGCCCTGAACCGCCTGATCCGAAAGTCCTACCTCGGCAATACCGACAACTACACCTACGACGCGAATGGAAACCTTACCCATTGCTCGAACAAAAACGTGAGCATCCGCCTGACCTACGACGGACTGAACCGCCTGAAGGGCAAAACCATCGAAAACTGGGGCAAATCCGTCCAGTACGCCTACGACAAAAACGGCAATCGAACCTCTATGACCGACCCCGATGGCGGAGTCACCACCTATGAATACGATGCCAACGACCGCCTCACCAGGATCACCAGCCCGAGCGGGCAAGCAAGATTCCTGTACGACACCGGCGGACGGATCACCGAGCTGCAGCACCACAACGGAAGCCGCATCCGGTACACCTACGATGCCGCCAATCGGTTGGTGACCCTGCTAAACAGGCGTGACGACAACAGCGTCATCGCCGATTTCAGCTATACCTACGATGCCAACGGCAACCGGCTGACGGAAAACCTCCAGCCCGCCGGCATCTTCAGCGACTACGGCTACGACGGCGACAACCGCCTCGTGTCCGTGAACTCGCCGGCTGCCGGCCTGAACGACATATTCAGTTTTGACAGTACCGGCAACCGTGCCTCGTTGGTGCGAAACGGTGCCGCCACCACCTACACCTACGATGCCGGCGACCGCTTGCAGCAGGCCGGGGCCGCTGTGTTTCAGTACGATCCCAACGGCAACCAGACCCAACGCAACGACTTCAGCGGGGAAACCCGGTACGAATTCGACGGCGAAAACCGACTGGTGCGCGTCGTCACGTCTGCCGGCACCGACGTACGTTTTCAGTACGATCCCTTTGGAAACCGGATCAGCCGGACGATAAACGGCGTGGAAACCCGCTACTTCCTCGATGGCGACAACGTGCTCCTCGAACTCAATGCCGCCGGCATCACGCAGGCCCGCTACACCTCCGCCCTTACCCTCGATTCCTGGCTCATTCTGCAACGCGGGAGCCAGTCGTACTACTACCACACCGATGCCCTCGGCAGCGTGGTCGCCCTGACCGACAATGCCCAGTTCGTCGTGCAAACCTACCGGTACGATGCCTACGGCAATATCACCGCCGCCACCGGTAACGTGCCAAACCCCTACCGCTACACCGGCCGGGAATTCGACAGCGCCACAGGTTTGTACTACTACCGCACGCGGTACTATGATGCGCGGGAGGGGAGGTTTTTGACGAGGGATGGGTTTATAGGGGAGCCCAATAGACCAATAAGCATGAATCGGTATAACTACGCGGAGTCAAACCCAATAACATATACGGACCCTGATGGTAAGTATGTTTTTTTGATTGGAGCGGTGCGCCTGGGTCTCGATGCATACAAATGGTACAAGCGCCTAAGTACAGGGAAAGCATGGATAAATTTTACCAAAGCCGTCTATTCAAATTACAGGGGGGAAACTTGTACCGATCTTTTACCGCTTCTATCAGATATTCTCTTAGGTAAATCAGGAGAGGAAGGTGTTTATAAGACAGCGGCGGATATTTTGTCAAATATTTTAGATGGGTTGACAACTACCGATTGGTTTGAAAAATATCTCAAAGTACCTAAACATGAAAAAAAAATAAAAAACGCACTCAAAAAGTTTGTCTTGCGGCAAGCCTATGACTATATTCAGGGAGAAGCAAAGGCACACGGAATAAAAGTAGAATTGAGGCTTTTCTGCGATGATAAAAAATTTAATGATGATGGCACTCCAATAAAAGGCGTTCAAGATGCCAAACCACCGTTAGACTCTTTGCAAAGCGGTGATGGCAATATTCCCAAACCCGACATCTCCATCCCCATTGTCCGCTCCATAGACCCCAATGAAATCATTGCGCCGCCGGGCGTGGGGGCTGCGCGGTGGGTATCGGCTTCGGCCACGCTGCCGTACACGATCCTGTTCGAGAACGATCCCGACTTTGCCACTGCGCCGGCGCAGCGTGTGGTCATCGAACACATCCTTGATGCCGACCTGAACCCGTACAGCTTCCGCCTGGGCGCCTTTGGGTTCGGCTCCTGGTACGTCGAGGTGCCCGACAACGTGAGCTACTACAGCACCCGAATTGACTTGCGGGACACCTTCGGCATCTGGTTGGATGTGCTGGCAAGCATAGACGCCAACCAGCGTCGGGCGTTCTGGATTTTCGAGAGCATAGACCCCGCCTCGGGCCTGGCGGCCTCGCTGCCCGCCGAAACGGGTTTTTTGCCGGTGAACGACACGACCTCGCACAACGGCGAGGGCTTCGTCAACTTTACGGTGCGGGCCGGCATCGCCGCCAAAACCGGCAGCCCGATTGATGCGCAGGCCAATATCACCTTCGACAACAACCCGCCCATTGCGACCAATATAGCCTTCAATACCCTTGATGCGGACGCACCCAAAAGCGGTATAGTGATGATAGACACCATCGGCGGCGGGGCGTACAAGCTCCATTGGTCCGGAACAGACATCGGGTCGGGACTGGAATCGTACACCCTGCACGTCTCTGCCAACAACGGGCCGTTTTTGCCGGTAGCGGGGCCGTTCACCGATACGATGTACACCTACTCGGGGCATCCGGATTCTACCTACCGCTTTTTCACGATTGCTCGCGACAGCGTCGGCAACGTGGAACTGCCGAAGTACACTGGCGAGCCGTCGTGTATGGCTGTTACCATAGTTACGCTCGTGGACGCGCCCGTCGGCAGCACGAACGGCAGCGCCACGCTGAGCGTGAGCGGCAACAACGGAGCGCTGACCTTCACCTGGTCGCACAACCCGTCCTTGAACGGCCCGGTAGCCACGGGTTTGGCGCCAGGCAATTACACCGTATTCGTGGAAGACGCGGGAGGCTGCAAGGTCGCGGTGAGTTTCACAATTAAGGCGTTCGTCGGCACCGTATCTGCCAGCACCGAGCCTGTCATTTATCGAATTTTCCCGGTGCCCACGACTGGTCTGGTGCAAGTCGAATTTTCCACACACCAGAAGACCGCCTACATACAGGTATTCAATACGGCCGGGCGAATGGTCTTGCAGCAAAACGTACAATCGGGAGCCTCTGAGAAGATGCTCGTTTCCTTGGATTTGAGCGGCCATGCGGCGGGCAGCTACATCGTCCGCATCCTCGGGCCGAGCGGCAGCGTGAACGGGGTGGTCATCAAACAATAGTTGCCCTTTCGAGAGATTCACAGCACAACCCATACTATCACCCTGCGATCGGCGTGGGCACCACGCCCACGCCGATCCGTAGCGATAACCGCCATCTTCCATGCGACGCTATCTTCTGGCCTCCCTATTCCTCGCCTTGTTCCCTGGCGCAGTAGCCCACGCCCAATTCTTCCAACTCTCCACCACCGGCCCGCACCAGGTCTCCCCCTGCCAAGAGGCCGACATTGTGGTGACCATAAACAACATTTCCCCGCTGCCGCAGCCGGCGGGCGACCTGACCTACTGCCTGCCCCAAGGAGCGGCATACGCTGGGGTGGCCGGCAATCCGTCGGTCACGGTGCTGGACAGCACGGATGCCCGCTGCCCTGTGCTGCGGCTACCGCCCTTTGCGCCCAATGGCAGTATTGTTTTTACCCTCAGAGCGCGGTTTTCGTGCTCGGCAGAGCCGGGAGGCGTGACAGACACCATCCAGTTGAACGTGGACGGCAAAACCGAGTTCTTCAAGGGGCACCAGTACAACATCCAGCTGCCCGTCGTCTTGCTGTCGCCGGGCGCTAACTGGAACTATACCGGCTCGCCGGGCGATGTGTTCACCCGCACCTTTACCCTGCGAAACACCGGCTTCGGCGATGCCGTCCGCGTTTTTTTCATAGACAACACCGCCGGAGCGGGCCTACAATTGTTAAGTACCACCGGCACGCAGTCCGGCGACACCATCGTGCTGACGGGCAGCGACCTCGGCACCGACGGCTTGCTGAAAAAGGACGAGACGATCACCGTGACCCAGGAACTGAAGATACTGGGCTGCTCCAACGGGACGCAAGCGGTCGTGTTCGGCTGGGCTTGTACCGACGGCACCTTGTGCGACATGGACGCGGAAGCATATCAGGTTATCGTCGTCGTGACCGACGAACCCAACCTTGATCTGCAATTGGCCCAACCGGTACCCATTCCCAAACCCTGCGAACCGTCCGAGGTGCGTATCCGGATACGAAACTCCGGAACGGTGCTGGCCATCAACGTGCGCGTGCAGACAGGGTTCTCCACCAACCCCTCAAATCCCGATGCCCTACTGTACAAGACCGGCTGCTTCCCCTTGACGGACTTCAAGGTCGGCAATGCTCCTGTGGGGGATTCTTCTTTTTTTTCCGCCAGCCCTTACCTGCTTCTGTTTTCGTCGCTGACGGCTGACCCCGACGGTCCCGGTGGCCTGTCGGACGAGGACGGCGACGGCTTGTACGACGACCTCGCCCCGGGCGCGGAGCTGCTGCTGTCGTTCCAAATGGGGTTCGATCCCGCATGCCACAGTTGCAACTCCGATATGTACGACCCCGACCTCGGGGTGCGCGCCACCTATGCGGGCGCGTGCAGCGAAATAAAGAGGGCCATTCTCCCGACCACCATTTTCACGTCCGTTGATGTGAGTTTTTGGCATTTCAGGGACGTGAACGCTACGGCGTTCGAGGAAGGGCAGGCATACGATTTCAACTACGACGTGGATATCACCGTGTACGCCCTACCCTCGGTTTGCCCGGACAAAACAATCACCGTCAGGTTTCAACTGCCGGGTGTGTTGCAACCGCAGCCGGGTTTCCAGCCCCTGTTCAACGGCAGTCCAGTACCGTTTGATGTGCAAGCGAATGTGATCACGGTCCAAATCCCCAGCCTGTACGGACGTTTGACGCTCCCGCTGGAAGTTCTATGCCCGCCTGACCCGATAGATGGCCCCTGCAATCAGCCTATCCTGCCCGGACGCTATCAGGTTCGGGCCAACCTGTTCTGGGACTGCGGCAACGGTTGCGCGGGGACGCTGCACTTGGCCTGTTTCAACGGCACCCCTTTCACAGTCGGCTGTCTGCCTGCCCCGCCCAGTTCCGATACGGTTAGGGCCGTGGTTGCCACCGGGTTCACGGCAAAGCGCACCACGCTCGGGTACTTGGACAATGCCCGCACACAACAAGTGTCGGCCGCCACGCCCGGCCTGAACCTCACGGTGGGCATGCCCTACGACACCGTGCTACTTCGGGCAAGGGGAGAAGTAATGGGCGGTGTTAACGATGTTTTCGATACCACGACGTTGCGTTTGTTCTATTGGAACGGCTCCTCGCAACCGTACTTCACCTTCGTTAGCGCAACGCTCCAATACTACGATGCCGAAAAGGACACCACCGTTGAGTGCGTACTGGCCATTCCTGCCAATACATATCAGTTGGGATACCACATCCGGCGTTTCGCATTGCTGCCGCTTACCCAGCCGGGAGGCTGCCTGTACGCCGCAGGCATCCACATCACGCCCGGGGACCACTTAACCATCGAATGCACCGCCGCGCTTACCGAGAGTTTGCCGCATGGAGGAATCATACTGGTGGAGACGTTCCTCGCCGCGTTCGAATATCAATACCAGGGGAGTTCCGTCGTTTGCGGCACCGAGGGTGCCTTGTTCCAAACCTTGCGGCCCAATTGGGACTACGAGTTTTACGGGGACTTGTCAGAGGAGATTTGCAAGAACGGCTACCTCGAAGTGCGCATGGAGCAGGGTCAAACAACTGTAAGCGGAGATCCTTTCCCCGGCGAAATAAGACCTGTGTATGTTTTTGACACGGTAACCGTCGCCATTCCGTACGGGCTGGAATATGTGGCCGGCTCGCTCAGATGGGTCTATTTCGTCGGCGATGGCGCTCAGCAACCCCCGCCGAGGGACACGATCGCACTGCCCGATCCGCTCGTGGCGGCAGGGGCGGGCGCTTGGCAGCTCCGCTTTGTCCGCCCTCCCATGTTGCCTGTGACCGATTATTGGAACGAATATGCTTATGCATCTCTGATTTTTGAAGTTCGAACGGTGTGCCCGGTCACCGAGGACGCATACTCGGGGCTTACGGGTACTTACAGCGCGTATTTGTACGCCGGGGAAAACTTCAAAAAACCACTTTCTTATAGCCGATGGGATTACATAGGCAGCATCAACAAACTGCGGGCGAGCACTCCGCTGCCGCTCAGCTTGGAAAAAGCACCCACTTGGACGGCCAAGATATGCAACGAAAACGACGACGGCCAAATCACCATGCCCCTGCTGAACGTGTACGGGAGCGCGAGCATACAACTGACCACGGCAACCGACATTACCAATTGGCCCACGGCCACACAACTGCCGATCACAACGGTGGACAGCTTGCACAGCACGGTGGAACTGCCGACCATGAACCCGGGCGCCTGCCGGACGCTCGTGCTGGAAGGGGCATACTTAGAATGCACGACCGGGGTACTGACCCTTCAGCCCGGCGTGCAATGTACGGGAGCCGCGCCCTGCCTGAGCACCTCCACCGTGCAGTTGACCGCCGTGCCGCGAGAAGGTTCCGCACAGCTGACCGTGGTTGCCGACGTGCAGGGCGACATCCCCCTTTGCGAGCCAGTGGAGTATCTGATGACCGTGCTCAACGTAAAAACCGGCAAGCTGTACCGGCAGGACGTCACACTCCGGCTGCCGCCTTTTGGGCAAGAATTGGTACCTGGCAGCTGCCGGATCGAGTACAAGGGACAATCTCTAGCGATTCCCGACCCGGTCGCCGGCCCGAACGGCCTCACTTGGCCTATCGTGTTCGATGCGCCTCCGTTCAACACGGACGGCCTGCCGGGCGCCGACAAGCCCGCCGACAATACTTATTTTATCCACTTCAAATTGACCACCACCTGCGACTACATTGACGGGCTACGCTTTACCTATCGTACGGCTTGGGAAAACCAGTGCGGCGACCTGCGATATTCTCCCGCGTTTTACGGCCCTCAAGTGCCAATACTCGGTGCTCCGTCCGAAACCAATTTCTACGATTTGAAACAGGCATCCGAATTCCCTGCCTCGGCGTGCAGCCCGCTCGAACTGCGCATTGCCATCGCCAACCCGGGCAATCTCGGCCCGACTACCGGCACGGAAAAAATCCGAATGGTGCTGCCCGAGGCATTGGAGTACATCGCCGGCTCGTACCAGCCGGCACACAATGCGCCAGCGTTGGCGCCCATGCCGCTCCCGTTCGATACGGTCTCGTTGCTCGACTGGGACATGCCCATCGGCGTACAGGCCGGGGATTCCATTGTTTTTACCTTGAAAATCCAGATCGAAGAGCCGTTCGAAGGGTGTATCCGCTACCTGCCGATGGAAGTGCAAACGCTCGCCCGTAACACCATCGCCTGCAATACCGCGCCCGACGGAAACTGCGGGATTGATTTTGTGATGGTCCGGAAAACATTTCTGCTCGCGTTTGAAAAGCCAAACCTTGGCATCGAAAACCCGGTACTTCAGGCAACGTCGGCCCCGCCGGACTCGGAGCTGTGGACCCTGACCTTCGACCTGCACAATTTGGCACCCAATATCCCTGCCAACGGCTCCCTGCACACCGAAGTGCGCATGGACGTAAACGGCAATAGCACATTGGACCCGGACGATCAGTTGCTGGAGGCCTTCTTTGTTCCGTCAAACAGCCTGCCCGCCGGTCAAACGGCCACGCAAACCCTTGAGGTCACGGTGCCGGCAACCCAAACCTGTTACGGTATCTGGTTTTTGCTGAACGATTCGGCTTGTGTGTGCGTGGGCGACACCGTGTTCGTGGCACCCTCCCCGCTGCAAAACGCCGGTTCGAATCACACGATTTGTCTTGGCAGTACCGTGCAAATAGGCCAGGCGCCAATTGTCGGCTACCAATATCAATGGTCTTCGGCAAGCGCCTTGCTCGACAACCCCAGCGCGTCCTCCCCCACCTATCTCGGCGACAGCCTGTCGCTTTTCAGCATACTGGTGTTGCACACCGAGCGTACCGGGGGCTGCACGTCGGACGATACCGTGACGGTCGCCAACCGCTATGTGGAGGCCTCGGCACAGCCGCAGCCCGTCCGGTGTTTCGGTGAGTCGAATGGAGGCGTGTCCGTGTCGGTCGCCGTTGCCGAGATGCCGCTCTTGTTCACCTGGAACCACGCTGGAGCGACCGACAGCGTCTTGGCCGCTATCCCGGCCGGCGTCTACACGGCCACTATCACGGACGCGCTTGGCTGCCGCGACACGGTATTCGCGGAGGTCACCCAACCTACGTTGCTCGAACTGTCCGTTTCGTCCTCCGATTTCAACGGATATGGGGTGCCCTGCTTTGGCGCCACCAGCGGGTCGGCATCGGCCACGGCGATCGGCGGCACGCCCGGATACGCCTACTCGTGGTCAAACAGCCACACAGGGGATGCGGCAACAGGCTTGCCGACCGGCAGCTATACCATCACGGCCACCGACCAGAACGGCTGTACGGCACAGGTCGCTTTTGCGCTTGCCCAACCGCCCGCCCTCGTTTTGGACCTTTCGATAAAAAACAACCTGTGTCCTGATGGGCAAAACGGGCGCATTGTGCTGCAAATTCAGGGAGGTGTCCCGGACTATGTGGTCAATGGCCAGGCATCCGATCCTCTGTTCGAGTGGGAACAGCTTGCGGCCGGCAATTACACCGTGGTGATCACCGATGCCAATGGCTGTACGGCCGATACCACCGTGGAAATTCTGCATTTGTTTTCCACCGTGACGCTTGCCACCGACTCGGTTAGCTGCCACGGCCAGGCCGATGGCCAATCGGTAGTGACGGGCAGTGGTTACCCGACGTTTTCGGTGCAATGGAGCACCGGTGCCACCGGCCCGGTGTTTGTCGGGCATGCGGGCAGTTACACCGTCACGGTTACTGACGGACTTGGTTGCACCTACATTCGCAGCGCTACCATCGGCGAGCCGCCGCTCCTGTCGGGTTGGTTGGTGGCCGATTCGGTGCGTTGTCGGGGCGAATCGAACGGCAGCATTGCCGCCTTTTTGGAAGGCGGCACGCCACCGGTGCAAGGGTATCTGAACGGAAGCCCCGTGCCTGACACGGTACAGAATCTGAGCGCCGGGGCCTATACGCTTATGTTTCTCGATGCCAACAACTGCCCCCTGCAGTTGGATGCCATCGTCGCCGAACCGGCCTTGTTGCAGCATAGCCAGGTCGTCACCGACGTGCTGTGCCACGGCGACACGAGCGGCATCATTGCCGTATTGCCCTCTGGCGGCACGGCGCCGTTTGGGCTGATCTGGTCCGACACGGGTTTCGGCATGGAACGCACGGGTTTGCCGAGCGGCAATTATGCCTTCACGATAACGGATGCCAAGGGTTGCACCGACGATGGGACTGCCCTGGTGCAGGAACCGGAGGCGTATGATCCGCAACTTTCCGTCAACAAAGCCTGTTTCGGCACCCGGAATGCGCACCTGGTCGTTTCCAACGCCGGGCCCGGAACGTTCCTCTACGGTGTGGACGAGCCGTCGTACACCTACGAAACCCGGTTTGAGGGCCTCGGCGGCGGGAACCACCAGTTGTTCCTGGCTGATTCCGTGGGGTGCATCTTTGCCTTTCCATTCTTCGTGGAAACATACCCGCACCTGCTGGGAACGGCGGAACGGGATACCACGATCACACTCGGCGATTCGGTCATGATTTTTGCACAGCCCGCCTTTGGAGTCGCCCCCGAAAGTCTTATGGTGCAATGGAGTAGCCCGATCCCCGATATTATGGCCTGTGATACCTGCTCTTCCACCGTGGTCTGGCCGCAGGGAAACACCGTTTTTATGGCGTTTTTCGCCACCAAGGAAGGCTGCCTGTCCCAAGACCCCGTACAGATAAACGTCCGGCGCGGCGACATCTATTTCCCGAACGTGATACGGCCAAACGAGCCGGGCGATCCGCGCAACTGCTGCTTCACGGGCTACCCGGGCAAGCGCAGTGTGCAGCAAATCCGAAGGCTGGAAGTGTTCGACAGATGGGGAAACAACGTTTTCCAAAAATACAGTTTTGACGCCGGGACACCAGCACTTGGATGGGACGGCACGTATAGGGGGCAGATGCTCAACCCCGCTGTGTTTGTGTGGCAAGCCGAGGTAGAGTACATTGACGGTGCGGTAGAGTTCTTCTCGGGCGATGTCACGGTGGTGCGGTAACGGGGCAAAATAGCGCTCGAAAAATAAAACAGCCTACCCCTGTTGACCTCCGACCGTTTTTTGACATTTGTACAAACAGCATCACGACCATGAAAATAAAAGCCCGCACCTTTTCGACCCGCACATACGCACCAACCCTCCTGCTCGTCCTTTTCGCGCTCGCGCCAACAGCAAAAGCCGGGGCGCAGCTGTGCGACTTCAGCTGGTCACCGCAAAACCCCTGCCCGGGAGAAGCCGTGACGTTTTCGGTGACGACCCCGCAAGCAGGGCATGTGTACACTTTTGTGTTTTCCAACCCGGGGCCGGCGCCACAGAACGGGAACACCGTAACGGCAACCTTCCCGGTGAGCACCTCGGCCAATACCTACACGGTGACGCTGCTTGATTCCTTAGGAAACCAAGAAATTTGCTCCATACAGCACCAGATTCAAGTGAAAGCGGCCCCTGCCCTTGTCATTGGTTTGGCTCCACAGGCAGATGTCTCGTTTAGCAACGGCATCATTGCTACCTGCAATGCATTGCCACCTGGAGGGCTGGAAATAAAAATTCTGAACAACACTCCCGTCGGATTCGTGGGGCAAAATGTCCTCTATACGATTGACTGGGGCGACGGATCATCGCCGGAAACCCATACCAATAGCACATTCAACGCTGCCCCCGGCATTCCGCACACCTATACCAAACAAGGCTCGTCGCCTATAACAATTACTGTACAGCATCAAAACGGGTGCATGTGGGCATACCATTATGAGTTCTACAGCGGTTCCAATCCAGCGGTTGGCTTGGACACTCCGGGCCAAACCATAAACCTGTGCCCTCCTGCAACGCTAACCTTTCCGGTAAACACCGTACAGGGCAACTCTCCAGGCACTACCTATCAGTTTCAAGTCAACGGAGTCACCAAACAAACATTCAACCAGTCGAATATCCCGGCATCCATCACGCACACGTTCACCGAGTCGTCCTGTGGGCAGGGAGACACGGGCAACCCGAATACATATTTTGTGACCATCATCGCCCAAAATCCATGTGGGAGATCAGAAGCAAAAGTAAGCCCTATCACCGTCAGCAAAGCGCCCGTGGCTGTTATTGGCATGACGATGCCCCCTCAGCTTTGCCCCGGCACGGAAATCACGTTTTCCAACCAATCGTGGGGCGGAGCTGCCGTAGTCCAAAACCCTCCAGGCTCGGGCAAGTTTTCCTGCGATAGCACCACCGAACAAGTCGAGTGGATTGTTTCCCAAGGCATCAATGGCATTGATTTTCAGTATGATCCCAGTACCGTTTATAGCCAGTCCATCAAAGTGCGGTTTCTAAAGTCCGGTACCTACCTCATCAAAATGAATGTGTTGAATCAAAACTCGACCTGCGGCGTGAGCATGGCTACCAAGGTAGTCACGATAGCCGAACTGCCGCTGGCAGAAGCCGATGCCGAAATCTTTGGCAACGGCGATTGTGCCCCCAAAACGATCAAGTTTCACAACCAATCCCAGCATGTTACGATGCCGCCAAACTGGAAAGTTAACACTTCCAATGGCTGTGCCTTCTCCCCACCTTCCTCGGCTTCCTCGAACGATCCTACCCTCATCTTTACTCAAGCCGGGACGTACACCATCACGCTGATGGTCTCCAATCCCTGTGGTATGGATTCATGGGACACGACGATCATCGTGAAATCGGCGCCTGTAATCTCCCTCGCCCTCCCTACCGCCCCCATCTGCGCCCCCAATACCTTTTCCATCACCCCGGCCATGTTCGCCGTCGGCAGCAACGGCGGATTTGCCGACAACGAACTGACGTACCTCTGGAGCATCCAGCGACCTGGAAACCCGCCGTTTACCTCCAGCGACAAATACCCCCAAAACATCCCGTTCGACCTGCCCGGCACCTACACCTTCTCCGTCACCGTGACCAACGGGTGCGGCCCTGCCACCGGCTCCCTGACCGTCGGCCAAACGCCGGATGCCGCGTTTGCCTTTGCCGCCCCGACTGACTCCTGCGTCGGCAAAACCATCGTGTTCGCCAACCAGTCCACCGGTACAAACCTCGTGTACCAACCCATACTGGTACAAGGCCCGCCCGGCGGTACCGTGCTCAGCCCCAACATGCCGACCGGGTTTGCGATCACTTTTCAAACGGCGGGCACCTACACCGTCAGCCTCACGGTCGGCAACAACTGCCCCATGCCCAATACCGACAGCTACGCGGCCACCTTCGTTTTTTACGACAAACCCAATTTGACGGCCTTTCAGGTGTCGGCCCCCTGCGAGGGAGAGGCGATTGTTTTCCCACCGTCCAACATGACCCTCGGCACAGGCAACCTACCCTGTGCCTGCACCTACTCCATTCCTGGCGTGCTGAACTTGAGCGTGCCCTGCGACCAGGCGACCCCGCCCACCGTCCTGCCCGGCAACGGTCCGTACACCGTCACCCTGACGGCCGTCAACGCCTGCGGAACGGCCACGCGCAGCGCTACGTTTTCGCTGGCGCAAAAACCGGTGCCCAACTTCGACCTCATCCTGCCAAACCCGGCTTGCGCACCGTTTACCCTGCAATGTACCGACCAGTCCCAACCCTTTGTGGTCAACCCGTTCCGCCAATGGACCCTGTTGGATGCGGCCGGCAACACCGTTGCCACATCGGCGGCGACCAGCCCTAATTTTCCGATCACGGCCATCGGCAACTACACCGTCCGGCTGCGGCTCGGCAACGGCTGCGACACGCTGACGCTGGAAAAACCGTTCACGGCCTATTCCTCGCCCCTGGTCCAGCTGACGGTCGGCGGCAACAACCCCTGCGGCTCCGGCTCCCCGACCCTTACCCTGAACATCCAATCCGACGGCGGGCTGCCGACGACGATCCAGTGGAACTTCCCAGGAGGCAATCCCACCACCGGAACCGGCCAGCAACCGATGCCCCCCCTATACGACCAAGCGGGCAGCTATACCATCACCGCAACGGTGGACAACGGGGTGTGCCCCCCGGCAAGCCCGCAAGCCAACTTCACCGTAACTGCCGTCCCGCAGGCAAACGTGGCGCACGTCCAGTCGCCCAAGTGCCTTCCCGCCAACGGCCAGGCCATACCGCTGAGCCTCACCGGCCTCGTCGGCGTAAATTATGCCTGGACGGTCGTGCGCCAGAACGACGGCACCACTCCGATCAACCCGTTCACGCTCACCAACGCCAACGCGGCCACGCCCAACTTGGTCATTCGCGCCTGCGGCATATACACCTACACGTTGACCGCCTGGAACGCTTGCGATACCGTAACCTGGAGCCATACGGACACGTTTTTTGCGGCACCGACCGCCGTCCCGCCCCAGTTTCCCGATCCATTTTGCCAGTCGGCCATGCTCGATCTTTCCGGAACGAGCTACCAGCCCGGCTGCGACCCGACGGTTTCCATATCCTGGGAATCGCCCTTAGGCCAGGTGCTTTCCACGGCGATGCACCCGCAGGGCATTGCGTTCTCGTCGCCGGACAGCGGGCAAACGTTCACCTTGTACCTGCTCATTGACGGGCAATGCGGCGGCGACACCCTGAGCACCACAGTCACCATTGATGCGCCGGAGTCGCTTGCCCTGGGGCCGTCGCCCTTGCTGCTGTGCAAAAATGACGCGTCCGTCGCCCTCATGGCCAACCCGGGCGGCGGAAAATGGTACCGGATGGGGATCGAGGTGCCGGGAGGGATCGTAGCGCCCGCCAATTTGTCGGCCAACAAACATTGGTTTGTTTACCGAAAAGGCAGCGGCGCCTGTGTGTCCGAGGACAGCATCGAGGTCACGATTTACGATTTGCCGGTGGTGTCGGCGGGGGCCAACATCACGGTTTGTGTGGAGGCCGGCCAGGTGACGCTGACACCGTCGCTGCCCGTCGGCTCGGTCGGCGACTGGACGAGCAGCCATCCGGGCGTGACTATTTCGGGCAACACGGCCACCTTCGGCGCGGTGCTGAGCGCTGCCCTCACGTTCACGGCCACGGACAACGCCACGGGATGCACGAACTCCAGCACCATGACCCTGAACGTGATCCCCAACTCCCCCTTGGCGGTGCCCGCCGACATCTCGTTTTGCAATACCCCGGGCCCGCTTCCGCTTCCGCTCGTGGGCGCCAACCCCATGCTGCAGTACTCCGGCCCGGGCATCACCCCCGACGGGCGGCATTTCGATCCCGCCCTGCCCGGAACCGGCCCGACCAACACCCTGACCTGGGCCAATACCAATGCGGCCGGCTGCGTGGCCACGGGCACCTTGACGGTAAACCTGAGCCCGCTGCTGGTGCCGGGCATACTGGATGCGGGGCTGCCCGAAGTACTGTGCCAGAACGGCGGCCCGTACACGCGCCTCGGTTTGCCGAGCACCTTGCAGGGCCTGATCTGGCTCGATTCGATAGGCGTGCCCATTGCCAATTCGAGCACGCTCACGCTGGACCCTTCGGTCTTTCAGCAAGATGTTTTGCTAAAAATCATCTTGTCATACGGTTTTGGCACGCCAAATTGCCGCCAGGACGATACCACCGCGCTGTACATCCAGTACGCCGCGCCGAATGCCGGTCCCGACCTTGCCATGTGCTTCAACGATCCGCCTTTCGCGCTCACGCCCGCCAATGCGCCGCCGCCCGGCTTTGTCGCCTACTGGATGCCCTCCGACACCGTAGACCCGGCTGCCGTGACACAGGTGTACACGCTGCACTTTGAAAGTCAGCATTGCCTGTTCAGCGACGCGCTGACCGTGACGGTGAACGGCTTGCCCGGTTCCGCGTTCGTCGTACTTGCTCCGTATTGCGCAGGCACAGCGCTCGATTTTCAGAACAACACGCCGTCGGGCGCAGCCACCTCGCAGGCATGGTACGACAATGACGCGTTGTTTTCCACCGACTTCGAGCCGCAGGGATACATGGCAACACCTGGCCCACATGTGATTCGATTGGTGAGCCGTACCGCTGCCGATTGTATGGACGAGTTCGAGGTCTCCATTTTCGTCGAATCGCCCCCGACGCTCACGGCCGCTCCGAGCACGACAAAAGGGTGTGGACCCTTGCCGGTGACTTTTTCGTACGCTGCCCAAGCTGCGGACACGTTGTACTTCGAGGTTTTTGTCAACAACATGCTGCTCAGTTCGGTGGCCCCGAGCGGCTCGCCGCAAACGCTGGTTTTGCCCGACGGTCCGACCGATCTGGCGTACACGGTGCGCTTGGTGGCCCAAAACGAATGTTTCCAAACCGTACTCCCGTTCGAGGTTGTGGTGCAGGCGAGAACAGTTGCCGCCCTTGCCGTCAACCAAGACACTCTGTGCCACGGCCAAACGCTCAGCGTGTTGAGCCAGAGCATCAATTCCGAAGCGGATACGCTTATTTATGACGGCGTGAAATATCCGACCTCTATTACGCAACTCGTGCAACTGACGGTCGCCAATCCGGGCGAGCAGCCCATTATCCGCCAACTCTTGCTGGTTTCCCACAACCCCTGCAACACCGATACGGCCACGCTCGACATCGTGATCAATCCCGCCGAATATGAGGCCCTTGCCGAGACGAACACCGATCTGAACAAGGTCTGCGCTGGCGACTCCGTGCGGCTCATCGGCCATGCCACGGCGGGAGCCACCACCTATTGGAAAAACCGGGCAACCGGTGTGATTCTGTTGGGTTCCAGCGTTTGGGTGCGGGCCGCGGAGGGGCCGAACGACTGGGTTTTTTATGCCGATGGCTGCGGTACCGACAGCGATACTGTCAAGTTTGTCGGAAAACCCGCGCCCGAGCTGTACCTGTATTTCCTGCCGGACGCCTGTGTCGGGATGCCGCACCAGATAGAGGCGGCCGGGGCGGGCGCGGAGTTTCGCTTTGTGTTCGCGCCCGGCGATACGGTCGTGGGCGCGTTCGCCGAAAGGGTGTTCCAGGCAGCGGGCATTCATCCGTTTGGGGTGACGGCCATTTCCGCACTCACGGGATGCACCACCCTGCTCGACACCTTCTTGACCGTCCGGCCCGAGCCGCCGATCCCGGTGCGGCTGACGGAAGGCTGCACCACCGATGACGGCTACCTGCTCGAAATCACGGACTCCCAGAATGCCGAGATTTTTGTGTGGCGCGACTCGGCCTACTCCGGCAAAGGCCCCGAACACTCCCGGTTGCGGAGCGGCCACTACCGGATCAAACTGATCGAGAAGCAGTACGGCTGCTCCAGCGACACCGTGGTGTTCGTGCCCGAGGTGCGCCCGGTGGCGGTGCGTGCGTACCCGGAACTGCCCGACACGCTGTTGCTCGGCGAGTCCGCCGCCCTGCTGGCCGTGGGGCAGTATGTGGTCTCCTATCAATGGTCGCAGTCCGCGTGGCTCGACGACGCGACGTCGTCGGAACCGGTGGCCACGCCGGCATCGCTTGGGTGTCACCTGTTCGTGGTTACGGCAACGGACGACCGCAACTGCACCGCCCGCGACACCGTGGAGCTGTGCGTGGTCAAGCAGCGCATCCATGCGGTTTTCCCTACCGCATTCACACCCAACGGCGACAGGGTGAACGACCTGCTATACCCGCGCACCCGGACGAACACCGGCATCCTGCGCATGGATTTTTGGGTGCACGACCAATGGGGCGAGCTCGTTTTCAGGGCCGAGGACGGGTGCCTGCCCAACGAACCGTTCGGCGGCTCATGCGCTTGGGACGGGACGTTCCGCAGCCAGTCCTCGGGCATGGCCAACTACTTGGCCTATTCCAAATTTTATTACCTCGACGGCACCACCGATGCATTTTCCCGTGTCGTTCGCCTAATTCGTTGACAACCATGTTTAGGATCACAGCCATTGCCACAGGGCTTTTTTGGTGCTGCGTTTTCGGAGCCGATGCCCAAGATTTCACCTTCAGCCAATACCAGGCCATTCCTTTATTGGTCAATCCCTCCGAGACGGGCAGCATCCCGGGAAAGCATGTCCAGCGCATCAGCGCCATCTTCCGAACCCAATGGGATGTGCCCGCCACCGACGGCGGCATATACGGCTCCGGGCTGGGCTGGGACCGGCGCTTTTGCGACACCCGTGCCGCAAACACCTTTTGGAGCATCGGGGCCTACGCGCAGCACAGCGGCACCAACGGAGGCGGCATCTACAACCTGCACTTCCGTGGAACGGCGTCGCTGCATGTGGTTCTGAACGAGACCCTCCGCATGGCTTTCGGAGCGTCCGCTGGCGGGCTGAACTACGGTTTCGACCCCGGGAAACTGCTGTTCAACCAACAGTACGATCTGCATACCGGAGACTTCACCGGCACCGACAACGGCGAAACCTTTGCCCGCGAGAACAACATCGTGTTCGACATGGACGCCGGGTTCCGCATCTTCGGCGAGTTCAGCAAGCCAACAAACAACGATATACCCAAGGGATGGTCTGTAGGCTTTGCCCTGCACCACCTGACATCGCCAAAATACACTTTCCTTCCTTCCCCGCAAGACCAGGAGGCCAACCGCCTCGACATAGGGTTGTCGGTACAGGTCAAGGTGCGCCCAACGGATCACCTCGTATTCGATGGGTTTTTCCGCAGGCAGGCCATCAGCAACGCGGGCAGCCTGCAATGGCAGGCGGTACTGGGAGCGGGCTATGCCTTTTTCGGCAAGCAGGACAACGAACTCACCATTGGCTTTCTGGGGCGCTTTTCCGGGCAGGAAAACAGGATAGGCCAACTGGCTCGCTGGACGGGTATCCCGTACCTCCGAATCCGGTTGGGCAGGTGGATGATCGGCGGGTCGGTAGACCTCAACTTTTCAAAACTTCCCAGCGATCCGCCGGGCAGTATCGAATTGACCGCCGCCTGCTTTTTGGGGCAGCAGAATTGTCCGACTCCATGCTGGTAGATTCGCATGGGCAACGAAAGTGGTTCACCAGTTCCCAAGACCCTACGACGGAGCGATGGCCATGCCAAGCGGCAGTCACAAGCAACCTAATAATTTTCCCCTCGCGCACATACCCCAAACAATAATCCCCAACCTTTTTCCGTACTTGAGGAACCTTGCTTCCCATAATCTTGGTTTGCCCTAATTCTTTGATTACGGACATCTGAACCGCCAATGCGCATTCTTTCCGCTGCTGCTCTGTACTCGCTATTGTTTTCCGTCGCGCTCTCGGCACAAACGTCAGGCAAATGGACCGACTGGACGCCACTCTACAGCGACAGCTACATTGCCGTGGAGGTACAGTTTTACAAGCCCGCGGTGACCGCTTGTCAAACCAACGGCAAGAATTTCAAGTTCAAGTACCGCGTGAAAGGCCGTTACCGCAACACGCCGTTTTACCTGAACTGGAAAATGGACTACATGGAATGCGACAACAAATCGGGATGCCGCATCAACTCGCTCGAAATCGGCAAGGCATCGCCCGACGACATCAGCAATTGGCGCTCGATCGAGTCCATGGAATTCAGTTTCCCGGCCAAGTCCATCAACGAAAAGTTCTACGACCAACAAATCGGCGGCTCGTCCATTTCTGGCCCCTGCAACAATCCGGTCACCTCGCAACCGCAGCCGCCGGTCGTAACGGTTCCGACCCACCGCCCTACCGTCCGTCCAGGGCCACCGCCCGCTCCCAGCAAAACCAGCCGTTACTACGACGACACCGGCAGGTTCCTGCAATACGGTTTCGGCATAGGCGCGGAATGGGTCAAGTCGCGCGTGCTTGCAGACGTTTCCCGGACAGGAACCAGCTACCAGGAATCCGTCAACATTTTCGGCATTGGCATCCCGGCAGAACTGATTTTTCATCCGCTGATAAAAGAACACTTCAGCATCGGACTGCAGGCCGGAGGCGCCATCGGGACCACGCCGCTCCTTTTTTCGAGCGGGGAAACGGAGGAGTCCGACGGTTCCACCTCCAAGGAATCGTACTTCTACTACCGCTGGAACCTCGGCGCCGAGCTGGCCCTCGGCCTGAGAAGCGTCAAACTGCTGGGCACCCTGAACCGCAGCGGCCAGCACAACAACTTCGAACTGCTCAAAAAATACGGCACCAACAACGAAACCCGCTACGCCGTGAAGGGTACCCAGCACGCGCAAACCACCGGTATCGGCCTTCGGATCGGCCGGTATCTGAAACGTTTCGGTTCCGGCGGCGATGCCTTCGACGTCCTGTACACCTTCACCGACAACCCCGAAGGCCAATTCTTGGGCAGCCCTTTTGACAACTTGGCCGAACGGAGGCACGGCATCAGCCTGATGTGGTGGAAACTCTCGATGTTCAAACTCAGGTTCGATATCGCCATGGGAACGCCCGGCGAGTCCATCTTCAACTCGGATTGGTCCGGAACCAGCTTCCAGCTGTCATTCGCGTTCAACTGGAGCCGTTTCCTCTAAACCAAACCAAAGCCAGCGCACATGACGAGACTTTTGAAAAAAATCATCCTCTTGCTCCTGTTTGCCGCAGCAGTGCTGGCCACGGTCGTGGCCGTAACGGCCGTAACCGCCGACTACTCCGCCGATATCGAGCCGAATGCCTCCTGCCCGCCCCGGAACGACTTCCAACTGGCCGCGCAGCTCGACGGGGCCGATGCCTCCAACCTAGGCGTCCGCTTTTCGTACGCCACCTACCTCGACTCCGCCGACTGGTGCAACCCGGCGGGTATCCTTCGGGACCTGCACACCCTGGACGCCATCAACCCCGACAGCACCCCGCTGAACCGGGCGCTGATGATCGAGGCGTTGACCGTGGAACTGGAAAAACGCGTGGCGCCCCGCCTGAATACCTACCAGCCGGATACCCTGATCCACATGCTGCATTGGGCCGGTCGCCTGCACGATTGCACCGAGGTGCTGAGCAAACCCGATGCGCGGGTGTTTCGTATCGTGTCCCAGCACTGGATCAACTGGATCGCCAACCAACTGGCCGCGCACGCGGAAGCAGAGTCGGCCCTCAAATACCAGTTCAAGTTCAAGTACATGGTGGGAATTTGCCAGGCCAAGGGTTTTTTCCCGCCCCTCGGCAACTCCAAAACGGAAAAAGTACTCAACTACTTCATCGAAAAGCGATTCGGATACCTGTTTCACCGATTCTGGCACTCCACGGGCTGGGCGTTCAAGGCCCTGGCCGGGCTGGCGCTGGCCCTCGTGCTCTATGCCTTCCGGTGCCTCGTCGTGCTCCATTGGCCCAAACCCGCCTAACTCAAAACTCAAAACTCAAAACTATTTTCAGTCCCACTTGAAGTACACGGCTGCGCTCAGCCCGGGGCTTTTGGGCACATTCCGCGCCCAGGCCGCACCCGAGCCGGACACGGCAATGCCGACAAACCGGTTGATCTGCCAGATGCCTTTGATGCCGGTGGAGAGCCAGCCTTGGTCGTTGACGTACAGGCTGGTGAGCGCATCAAGCCCGGGGAGGGGCCGGGAGCCGTTTTCGGTCGGAACCACCAGATCGGAGAAGGCGATGAGCCACACCGGCCCGAGGGCCACGCCCGCTTCCACGCCGGCGTTCACATAGTGGCTGTAGTCGTTGGTGCGGATGGCGTAGCCACCATAGGCAAACCAATACACCTTGCCGAAACCCATGCCTGCGCTCACCGTAGGCTGGATGGTGACGGCTTCGAAGCCGGTTTGCAGGCCCGCCAGGGGTTGGCCCGCGCTGGCGGGCAGGTCCACCCGGAGTGTGCCCCCGAGGGCGACCTTGCCGGTCAGGAACTGGTGGCGCACGGCAAGACTGACATTGCCCATGCCGGAGATGGAGCCAGTATCTTCCTGGACGAACATCAGGGGCTGATCCGGGTTTCGGGCGCCGCGGCTGTTGATGCGGTACGGCAAGGAAACAATTGCCGTGGTGCGGTCGGTGATTCCGTACTCGCCGTAGAGCTGCAGGGTGCTTTCCGACACTTCCCGGATCATGTTGACATCGTTCCCATCCGAGCCGAACAGGGCGGTGTAGGTCGGGATGGTATGGTAGCCCAACTGGGCGTAAAAACCCGCCTTGCTTCGTGCCCAAGGGCTTTGGGCAAAAAGTGCGAAGGCGGCGAATACAAATACGGCGGTGAGTAGCGTGTTGCGCATGGATCTGACAAGGAAGTTTGTGAAAAAAGAAACAGGACAACAAGAAACGCTTCGCGGTTTTGTCCGATGGGAAAAAATCGTGCGAATCCTGCTGTCCTGTCGGGCAGACGACTGTCGAATCAGGCTTTGAATTCGCCCGTGATGGTCTGCTTGAGCACGCGCAGGTATGTCTTTTCGTCAATCAGCAGACGCACCACATTGCCGTCCATCTTGACGACCTTGCCGATGATGCCGGCGCTGGTGACGACCTCCATGCCTTCGCGCAGGCTGTCAATGAATTTTTGCTGCTCTTTCTGCCGCTTTACCTGCGGGCGGATGAGGAAAAAGTAAAAAACAACCAGAATGAGCAGGGGGAACAAAAGGCCCATGAGGGAATTGCCGCCGGAGGGGGCTGATTGGAACAGGAGGACTTGGAACATAGTGCCGATTTACGAATGACGATTTACGATTTACGATTGCCGGAAGGCATCGCCGGTGTTGGAAGAAAAAATGCGCGCTGCCCGGTTGGTCCGGGCAGCGCGCAAAAGTATGTTTTTTCGAATAAGGTTTCGGGTTGGAAGGTTACTAGGTTTCGGGTTTGGAGGTTTCGGGTTAGAAGGTTGGCGGAATGACTCTATAACCCGAAACCTTCTAACCCGAAACCCTCAAACCTATTTCACTTCAAAAGCCGAATCGGGAATGCCGGCGTTGACCTTGAGGTCGGTCGCTGTGCCTTTCATCGGCACCGGGAATACACCGCTGATCGTCATGCTGTGCGGGAAAAGTACGCCGCCCACTTCCTTGTAGTCGCCCATATCGGTGGTGACCGTGTTGGCGGAGCCGTCCGGGCCAACCGACACAGATACCTCGCGTACCTTTAGGCTGGAGGCCATGTCGTAGAACTCGGTGGATTTTTTGCCGTCAGCACGTTGGACTTCCAGCACATAAGCGTTTTTGCCGCCGATCGGCTCGATGCCCATGAGCGCGAGTTTATAGCCGGACGACAGGTAGAGGGCTTCCTTGCAGAAACGAGCCTGCTCCTTCACGTCTTCAAGGTCCTCCCCTTCGAGGGGGCGGGCGCCCCCCATGCCGGACTCGGCAGCCTTGGCGCCGTCATAGACGCGGTTGTTGACCACCTGGCCCTGCATGGTCATGGCAATGGCCAGTTTGTTTCCGCCTTTTTGCTGGATGTTCATTTCCAGTGGAGGTGCTCCGGGGATGGAGACCGTCATGACGGTATGCACATCTTTGAGGGCAGCGATTTTCTGTGTGCCGCCAATGGCATTTACATAGTCCTGTACCACTTTTTCGGCTGTCATGCCGGCGGGCATGACCGTCTTGTTGTCCTGGATGGGATTGCCGTAGTTGTCGTAGAAATTGACCTTGCCGTCGGCGGCGAACTGCTTGAGGCGGTCGGCCACGTCGCCCTTGTTGCCCACGACGAGAATATGGGCGCGGTCGGGGCGGAGGTACTTTTGAGCCATGGCCAGGACATCGCCGGCAGTGGTTTTTTGCAGGTTGGTCAAGTAGTTTTCGTAGTAGTCGGCGGGTAGTTTGTAGCGGGCAATGTTCAGTGCGAACTGGGCGATGGTGCCCGGCTGCTCGAGGCTTTGGGAGAACTGGCCGGTCATCACGTTTTTCACGAGTTGCAGTTCGCTTTCCGGTACTTTTTCGGTGCGCAAGCGGTTGAGTTCTTTCATAAACTCGATGATGGCGCTGTCGGTGACGGCGTTGCGCACACTGGCCGATGCGTTGAAACTGCCGATGAGGCGGTCGGGCGAAACAGAAGAATAGGAGCCATAGGTGTAGCCGTGGCCTTCTCGCAGATTGGCGTTCAGGCGGCTGTTGGTCATTCCACCGCCGCCGAGGATGGCATTCATCAGGCGGGCAGGGATGGCATCGGGGTGGCTGTTGTGCAGTTCGATGGGGTAGGTAATGTTGATCACCGATTGCACGGCACCGGTCTTATGTACGAAATCCACCTGGGTTTTTTCGGGCTGTTTCGGCGTGGGATACTGGTGCTTTGGCACGTCGCCGGCGGCCCATTTGCCGAAGTACTTTTCCGCCTTGGCCACTGCGTCGGCCTTTTTGATGTCGCCGACAACGACCAAATAGGAGATATTGGGCTTGAAGTAGGTGGCGTAGTAGTTTTTGATCTGGTCGAGGTTGATTTTGGCGAGCGTTTCCTCGGTCATGTTTTCGCCGTAGGGGTGGTCCTTGCCGTAGCGCAACACGTTGCCCACGTTGCCGGCAATTTCATCGGCGTTGTCCTTCGCCGACGCGAGGCCGCTTTCGGCACGGCGCTTGGCCTTAGCCAGCTCTTCGGCGGGAAAAGTCGGGTTGAGCAGCACGTCGGACAAGAGTTCGAGCAGCTTGTCGGCATGTTTGGTCAGGCTGGCGCCCGACACGCCGTTGGCATCGGACGACAGGGAGGCGCCGATGAAGTCCACTTGCTCGTCGAGTTGTGCTTTGGTGCGGGTTTTGGTGCCTTTGCTGAGCAATTCGCCCGCCATGTCGGCGTAGCCGGCAGCGTCTTTTTCCAGCACGGGATCAAAATCGGCGAACACCCGGAACGATACGCGGGGAAGTTTGTGGTTTTCCACCACGATGACCGTGAGGCCGTTGCTCAGTTTGGTCGTTTCGGCCTTGCCGATCTGAATCTTGGGAGCAGTGCCCTCCTTGGGGGATTTTTTGCGCACCTCGCCGCTTGGCACCGGAATCACCGGGGCGCCGCTCTTGGTGGTTTGCGCAGAAACAGTATGGAAATAGCTTGTCAGGAGAAATATTCCGACAGCCAGTATGCTGAGTATTTTTTTCATAAAACAAAGGTGTGATGAATGAGAGGAATGTTTTGCCGTTGGCTGTTGGCTGTTAGGGTTGTTGTCCCTTCGGCAGCCAGTACAGCACGACGCGGCTATTCTTGTTGAAATACTTGTTGGCCACGCGCTTGAGGTCTTCGCGGGTTACCTTTCGGTAGCGCTCCAGTTCGGTGTTGATGAGGTTGGCGTCGCCGAAGTACATCTTGTAGTTGGCGAGGCTTTCGGCGATACCGGCCACGGTGTTGTTGGACGAGATGAAGTCGTTTTCCATCTGGTTCTGGATTTTCTGGTACTCCGTTTCGGAGATCAGGTTTTTCTGCACGTCTTCGATGATCTCGTTCATGGCCTTTTCCAGATCACTCGGGTTTATGCCCATGTTTGTGATGGAGAACATGACGCTGGGCCCCGGGTCTTCGAGGCCGAAGGTGAAGTTGCCGGCCATGAGGGCTTTTTGCTGCTCGTCCACGATTTGTTTTTGCATGCGGCTGCTTTGGCCCTGGCTGAGCAGGGTGGAGAGCATTTGCACGGCGTAGAAGTCGGGGGTTCCCTGGGCGGGCACTTTGTAGGCCATTACCACGGCGGGCAGTTGGACGTTGTCGTAAACGGTGTCGCGGACTTCGGCTTTCAGGTCGGGCTCCACGATTTTGGGACGGAAGATTTCGCCTTTTCCACGCGGAATGTCCTTGAAATACGCGTCAATGAGTTTTTTTGTCTGCTCGACGTCAATATCCCCGGCGATGGACAGAATGGCGTTGTCGGGGCGGTAAAAATCTGCATAAAACTGCTTGTAGTCTTGCTCCACGGCTGCGTCGAGGTGCTCCATGGAGCCGATAATGGAGTTGTGGTAGGGGTGCTTGGTGTACAGGCGCTTTATGGTTTCTTCGAGCAGGCGGCCGTATGGCTGGTTGTCCACGCGCAGGCGGCGTTCTTCCTTGACGACCTGGCGCTGGGTTTCGATGCCCACGTCTTCGACCTTGGCGTGCAGCATGCGTTCGCTTTCGAGCCAGAGGCCGAGCGCCAGTTGGTTGCTGGGCAACACCTCGTGGTAGTAGGTGCGGTCGAACGAGGTATTGGCGTTGTTGGTGCCGCCGGCGCGGCTGATGTAGTCGTCAAATTCGCCCCGGGCGACGTTTTCGGAGCCTTCGAAAAGCAGGTGTTCGAAAAAGTGCGCGAAGCCGGTGCGGTCGGGTTTTTCATTTTTGGAACCCACATGGTACATCACCGATACGGCTACGATGGGCGTGGTGTGGTCTTCGTGCAGGATCACATGCAAGCCGTTGGGCATGGTGTACTCCACGAACTTGATGGTTTGCCCCTGTGCGGCTGCCATGGCAAGGGCCAGGAACAAGACAAATGAGATACGTCTTTTCATAAATAACTTAAGTGCTTAAAAAAGTTTGGGTACAGGCCATTTGAAAAAGGCGGCGCGAAAATGCGCACTTAACGCTGCATAAACACAGGGAATAGATAAACGTTGGGTGGCGACCGGTCAAAGGAGCGCAAACAGCCGGATTGGCCTGTGTGGGAGAATCCTTGCAAACACGCTAAACATACGAATGCCCTTCAAGCATGGATGCTTGAAAGGGACAATGCCAAAAATTTTGGAGGAACGGATCAGCCCACAAAATACATCTCCACGGCCCCCTTGCCCTTTGCCTCGATGTCGCCCCGAAACGTGCAGGGGAATTCGTCTTGTACCAATGCAAACGTGGAGCCGGAAATATTGATGCGGCCGGCCTCGCTGGCCTGTTCCATTCGTGCGGCGATGTTGACCGTGTCGCCCCAAATGTCGTAGGCGTATTTTTTGATGCCCACGATGCCCGCGATCACGGTGCCCGTGTGGATACCCGTTCGGGCCTCGAAGGCAGGTTTTCCGGCGGCAAGCTGCCGGGCGTTGAAGTCTTCCAGAAACGTCATCATGGATTGGGCGGCCCGAACGACCTGGACGGCGTTGTGCCGGCATCGGCCGGCATCGGCCGCTTGAACGCCCGTCGGCAATAGCCCTCCCGCGCAGATGTAGCAGTCGCCCACCGTCTTGATCTTCTCTAATCCGTGCGTGGTCATGATCTGGTCGTAGGCCTTGAAAATTTCGTTGAGGTTGGCGACCAGTTCCTCTGGCGGCAACTGCTCCGATATCTGGGTGAATTGCTTGAAATCGGAAAACAGCACCGTCACCTGTTCGTACACGCGGGCGTTCGCATGGCCCGTGGCTTTCAACTCCTCTGTTACCTCGGCGGGCAGGATGTTGCGCAGCAGGGCATCCGAGCGCTCCTTGTCCACCACCAGTCCGGCCTTTTCTTTCGTAAGTTTCCGGAAGCGGCGGTTCCAGACCACAAGGCCCAGCCCACCTGCCGGGAACAGCAGGGCGATCAGCACCCGAATCCAGCCGGCCTCCCACCATGCTGCCGAGGCGCCGATCACCAGCGAACATTTCAGCGCGTCGCCGACGGCGTCCACCTGAAACTGCACGTTGTCGGCACTTTCGAGCATGGACGTCATCACGGCCTGCGCGGCTTCCCGGTATTTCGAGTTCGGGTCTTTGCTGATGCGGGCAAACAGGCCAAGGGCGCGGGTGCGGTCCACATTGGCCGCAGCGAGGGCGGCATACCAGCGGGCGTCGTCCTGCATGTCGAAAGTTGTCAGTTCCGACAGCGGCGACAGGATGCCGAACGCCGTTTCCGAACGCTTCAGGTACAGGTGCGTCATGCCGAGGTAAAACCGGGCCGTATGGTCGTCGGGATGCGCGGCGAGGTAGGTTTCGAGCGCTTTCCGGGCAGGTTCGTATTGGGCGCCGCCGTACAGGTCGAGCGCTGCGGCGAGGCTGTCCTCGCGGTTTTTCGGTTCGCCGGCAAGGCCAAAAACTTTGATTTTGGAAAGGATGCCGCCCAATTTTTCCTGCTCCGGCTGGAACAGGTCGGATTCGACGGTTCGGGGGCCTTCGGGCTTGGAAAGCAACCAGAAAACCAGACCCGCTCCTGCGAGCAGAACGGCTATGGGGATGGCGTGTTTTTGAACGAAGCGGTTCATCTCTTGGTGTATTTTGGTATTAATCGGGAAAGTGGGGGGAGGTTATCAGTCAATTTTTTTTAGCGATGCGCAATGAGCGATGTGCTTTGGCCAAATACCAAGCCGTCGCGCACAAATGTACAGGTTTTCATGCCGCTACATCAATGCTTTGGGAGAGGGGATGGCTCGAATGTTTTGAAACAAGACTCCTTAAATTTCAACTTATCGCTCATCACTTATCGCTCATCACTACCAGAACTCACACCGGATCCACATCCACCGCCACCCGCACCTGCCCCCAACCGGGCTTGCTCGTCACGGCATCGGCGGTTTTCAGGATCAGGTCTTTGGCCGCCCGCAGCACGGGAGCCGATTTTTCCAGTTTGAGCAAAATTTCCTGGCCGTAGTAGTTCCGCACGCGGGGCACGTGGGGCTGCACGGGGCCGAGCACGCGTTTGCCCATGCTGTGGCGCAGGGCTTTGGCAAAAAAATCGGCGGCGAGGTAGGCCACCTTGTCGTCCTTGTGCTGGAGCGCAACGTGGATGAGGCGGGAAAACGGCGGGTAAAAAAACTCCCTGCGCTCATGCATCTCGCGGCTTAGGTGGCCCTGGAAATCGCTGCGCTGCACTTCCTGCAACACGGGGTGCGCGGGGTCCCAAGCCTGCAGGAGCACGAGGCCGCGCTTGTGCTTGCGGCCCGCGCGGCCAGCCACCTGGGTGAGCAACTGGTAGGCGCGTTCGCCGGCGCGGAAGTCGGGGAAGCGCACTAACTGGTCGGCGCTCAGCACGCCCACGATGCCCACGTTGTCGAAGTCCAGTCCCTTGGTCACCATCTGGGTGCCCACGAGCACGTCGAGGCGTTTTTCCTCGAAGTCGTTCAGGATGGCGGTGAGGCTGTTTTTGGTGCCGGCGGTGTCGAGGTCGAGGCGGCCGATGCGGGCGTCGGGCAGGAAAATCTTGAGTTCGTCCTCGATTTTTTCGGTGCCGAAACCGAGCAGGGTCACCTTGCCACTGCTGCAGGCAGGGCACATGGCGGGTGGTTGCTCCACATAGCCGCAGTAGTGGCAGCGCAGGCGGTTGGTGAGTTTGTGAAACGTGAGGCTCACGTCGCAGTGGCGGCACTGGGCCGTCCAGCCGCAGGTCTGGCATTCGAGGATGGGCGAGTAGCCGCGGCGGTTCTGGAACAGGATGGCCTGCTCGCCGTTGCCGATGGCGGTTTTCAGCGCGTCGAGCAGGAGGGGCGAGAAAATGCTCTGCATCTGCTTGGTCTTGTGCTGCTCGCGCAGGTCCACGGGCCGGATTTCGGGCAGCTCCAGTCCGCCGAAACGCTCCGGCATTTCCACCAGTCCGTACTTGCCCTGTTGGGCATTGTGGTAGGTTTCCAGGGCAGGCGTGGCCGTGCCGAGCAGGACTTTGGCACCGTACAGACCGGCGAGGAAAATGGCCGTATCGCGGGCATGGTAGCGGGGCGCGGGGTCGTATTGTTTGAACGAAGGGTCGTGCTCTTCGTCCACGATGATGAGTTGCAGGTTCCGGAACGGCAGGAACAGTCCCGAACGCGCCGACAGCAGCACGGGTTTGCCCGCCGCCGCCGCGCGCCACACCTCCACGCGCTCGTTGTCGTTGATCTTGGAGTGGTACACCGCCGCGTCGGCGCCGAACACGCGTTGCAGGCGGCCGATGATCTGCGTGGTGAGCGCGATCTCGGGCAGCAGGTACAGCACTTGCCCTCCCTGCAACAATACCTCGCGCATGAGTTCGAGGTAGATGCGCGTCTTGCCGCTGCCCGTGGCGCCGTGCAACAAGGCCGTGTTTTTTTTCTGAAAAACCGTGTGGATTTCGGACAGCGCGCGCCGCTGCTGCCCCGACAGTTCGCCTGCGTCCACGATCTCGTCCTCGAACCCGGCGATTCGGCTCATCTCGCGTTCGTAGAACTCGAGCACCTCTTTTTTTACCAAAGCGCGCAGGGTGGACTCCGACACGCTGGCCTTGTCGAGCACTTCCTGACGGCGCACCCAGGGGCGGCTGCGGCTCAGGTGGAGGAAGGCGAGCAGGACTTCGAGTTGGCGCTCGTGCCGGCCGAGTTCGTCCAGCACGGGGCGCAGCAGTTCCTGGTCGGAGCGGTAAGGTTCTGCCAAGCGGACGGCGATGACCTTTTTGGGGCGGTATTTTTCCTGCAAATCCTCGCGCAGCACGAGCACGCCCTTGAGCAGCAGGCGCTGTACGGCGGGGAACACGGTTTTTTTGTTCAGGATTTTGCGCGCGTCGTCAATGGTGATCTCGCCTTGCAGGAGCATGGCCTCGGCGAGCAGGTATTCGTCGGCGTCGAGCGCGGAGAAGTCGTCGCCGTAGCCGGAATTGAACACCAACCGGGTTTCGCTGGCGAGTTTGAGGTGGCCGGGCAGGGCGGCGGCCATTACCTCGCCGAGGGTGCAGCAGTAGTAGTCGGCGATCCAGTCCCAGAGTTTCAGTTGGCGGTTGGTGACCACGGCCACCTCGTCGAGCACGGCCAGCACGGATTTGGTGCGGTATTCCGGCTGCTCCTGGTGCACGCGGTCCACCACGCCGCTGTACAGTTTGTTTTTGCCGAACGGCACCTCCACCCGCACGCCCGGGCGCAGGTCGGGCGCCAGATCGTCGGGCACGGCGTAGGTATATGTTCGCTTGGGCAATGCAAGCGGAAGAATTATGTCGGCGAAAATCATCGGGAGACCCAGACTTTGAACACGGCCCCGAGGCGATTCGAAAACTCGTACCAGCTCATTTCTTGCCGGGAGTTGCTGCTCGGCCAGGGATCGCGCAGCACGACTTTGTCGGGCACGGTGTTGTTGTACCAGTCGAGGGAGTAGTATATCGCGGTGAGTACGTATGCATGTCCCGTGCCACCGTTGGGATTGCTCAGGCCTACGATGAGCGGCCATTTGTAGGCGAGGTTTTGGGTGATTTCGTTGATGCTGTTCAGGCCGCTCTCGCAGTAGATGTAGGAACTGCCGCCGCGCACATTCGGCGCCCAGCCGCTCAGGGCTTCCCGGATTTGGTAGTCGTTGCCGGGCTGGTCCACCAGGCCGCCATAGATGCGTGCGACCACCTGTTCCTGCGTCACATACAACCCGTGGTAGTTCAGCACCATTTGGGTGCAGGCGGCCCAGCACCAGTTGCTCTGGCGTTGTCTGCCGTTCATGCTTGGCGCTACAAAATACTCGAACTCGTTGGTCGGGATGCCGGCAACAAAGTAGTTTTGGCCCAATTGCTGGACGCTCTGGGCGGGGGCCGTTACAGGTGAGGCGGTCAATAACAGAACACCGGCGAGCAGGATAGCCAATCGTTTCATACAGGTTTGTTTTTGTGCAGCAAATATAGGTTTAGAGTCCTCTAAAACCCTGTGAACCTCTGTGACATTTTGCAACTTGCGGGTGGAAGAAATTTTTCTTGGTCGGAAAATGCCCGCGACTACGAACATCCGTTACTTTTGTGTCCGCTAACAACCAGCGCTGGGTATTCGGCGGCAAATCCGGGTATCCAATTTTATTTCGGGCTCGCACAACTCCGTACGCGAGTCGCATTTTTTAACAAAACAAATATTCTACTTGGCATTAAAACCTTCTTCTCCCAAGCCCGGCGGCGGCGGCCCAAATCGCCCCGGCGGCAGCCAGAGCCGTCCTGGTGGCGGCCCACCCAGGCCCGGCGGCCCTCCCAGGCCTTCCGGCCCTCCTCCCGGCGGTCGCCGTCCGTTCCCGCCACGCCAACAACAGGCAGAACACCGCATCAATGAATTTATCCGGGTGCCCGAACTGCGCCTCGTGGGAGACAACCTCGAGGAAGTCAGCCAAACCGTCGGCACAAAAGTTGAGCCGGGTGTGTACGCGACCACCCAATTGAGGGCATGGGCAGAAGAAATGGCGCTGGACCTGGTCGAGATTTCGCCAAATGCCGACCCGCCCGTGGCCCGAATCGTGGACTACAACAAGTTCCTGTACCAGAAGCGGAAAAAAGAAAAGGAACTGAAAGCCAACGCGGTCAAGCAGCAGCTCAAGGAAATCCGGTTCGGCCCCGAAACGGGCGACCACGATTTCGACTTCAAATTGCGGCACGCGAAAAACTTCCTCTCCGAAGGCAACAAGGTAAAAGCATACGTGCAGTTTCGCGGTCGAGCCATCGTGTTCAAGGACCGTGGCGAACTCCTGCTGCTGCGTTTCCTGAAAGAACTGGAAGAACTCGGCGCGCCGGAACAACTGCCCCGCATGGAAGGCAAGCGCATGATCGTCATCATAGCGCCCAAAAAGGCAAGCGGCAAAAAGTAGTTCTGGCGCATTTTCCGACATTAGCAGTCGAGACGAAAAAAAGTATCTGTACCGACCGTGCATTTTCGAAATGGCCGCGCTACCTTTGCGCTCCATTTTTCAAAACAAACATTTTTGCCATGCCGAAAATGAAGACCCACTCCGGCGCCAAGAAGCGATTCAAGGTGACCGGTTCGGGGAAAATCAAACGCAACCAGTCCAAACTGCGCCACATCGCCAGCGCCAAGACAAAAAAGCAAAAGCGCCACCTGCGCCCCGCTGTTGTCGTGGATGCTGCCGAACACAAGCGCATCGAGCGGCTGCTGGCCATCTGATCCGGGTATAACCCGAACGCACAAACCACATTTTTTAACGAGGACTTCGGCTAAAAGCATTTACGGTTTACGATTTACGACTTACGATTGCAAAATTGTTCTTCGTGTATTGGAAACGTTGATCCCGAGGTTGTACTAAAAAATCACACACATGCCAAGAGCAACCAACAACCCGGCCAGTCGCGCCCGCCGGAAAAAAATCATGAAAGCCGCACGCGGTTATTTCGGCGCCCGTTCCAAAGTGTACACGGTGGCCAAAAACACCGTGGAAAAAGGCTGGCAATATGCCTTCCGCGATCGGAAGTTCAAAAAACGCCTCTACCGCCGCCTGTGGATCGCCCGTATCAATGCAGCCACACGCATGGAGGGCCTCAGTTACAGCCGGTTCATCCACGCCCTTGCACAAAAAGGCATCGCCTTGAACCGCAAGGCTTTGGCCGATCTGGCACTCAATCATCCCCGCACGTTCAAAGCCGTGCTGGATGCTGTCAAAAATTGACGGGCACCCGATGCTCAAGTGATTTTCAGGACAAAACGAGGAACCGGCACCAATGCCGTTCCTCGTTTTTTGTGCCCGGCCCATCCCCCAGAACATTATCCCCAAGCCGTCCTCGCCACAAGGTTGATTTTTTCAAATCTGAAATTTGTCGGAACTTACACCGCGCAAACTGCCCCTGCACGTTTTTTTCCGAACATAGTCAACCATTTATATCTCACAACTCAACCAACACGCCGTCCAATTATGAAAAAAGCACTACTTCTGCTCGTTCTGCTGAGTGCCGCCTTCTTCCACCAAGCCACCGCACAAATTTGTGTGCGTGACTCCAACCTGCTCAACACGGGCGACCTGCTTTCGCCGGCCCCGTACACGCCCGACTCGCCCTTCTACAACCTGAAAGTGGCCTGCATCAACGAACCGTACCAACAATCGGTTACCGTGTTCGTGCCGGATTCTTTTTCCTACCTCGGCAACATGGTTAAAGTAGCCAGCGTCCGTCTGGATACCACCAACGCCGTGACCGGTCTGCCTACCGGGCTGACCTATACCTGCGACCCGAACAACTGCACCTTCCTGCCCCTGACCCTTGGCTGCATCCTGATACACGGTACGCCAGCGCTTTCCAATATGCCCGACACGTTTTCCCTTGGCATCAAAGCCAAAGTCACCATATTGATCGGCAGCTTTCCCTTTACCATTGACATCACGTTTCCGGACTTCGCCCCCGGGAACTTCTACTACATGATCCTGAAGGCGCAGGGCGAGTGCGCATCGTCGTCCAGCTCCGACCTCGACGGCCCCTTCAGCCAGGTGCGCGCCATCCCCAACCCGACGACGGGCCAGACGATCATCGAAGCGCAGTCCATGCAAAACGGCACGTTCCTGTTCGAGGTGTTCGACCTGCTCGGCAGACAACTGCACAGCGAAAAAGTTCAACTGTACGAAGGCGAAAACAAGTTCAACTTCGACGCGTCCAGCTTGCCCAACGGTACCTACCTGTACACCATCGGCAACGCCGAAGGCAAGGCGGTACGCAGGATGGTCAAGAATTAGTTTTGAGTGTTGAGTTTTGGGTTTTGAGTGGCAAACTCAAAACCCAAAACTCAACACTCAAAACTGAAAAACCGGTCTCTGAAAAGTTGATGCCGTTTTCCTGGTTTTAATCCTGCCATAATTATATCCTCTGCCGGGGCGACACGTTTTTTCACAATTAAAAAACCGGTTGTTATGCGACAACATCTGCTCTTTATTGGCCTTTTGGCTCTTGCCCTGAATACCCTTTCGGCCCAAAGCGGCTGCCCCGGCTGCGTGACCAGCCTGCCTGCCAACCTGCCGGCCGACACCTTGTACCTGCCCCTTCTGCCCGATGCTGAAAAGGGCACACCTTACGACAAAGACATCTCCTTTCGGGTCCCGAAAACCACCACGCCCGTGTACGCGATAGACAGCGTCACGCCGCCGGGCCTGACGATCTCGAAGATCGAGATCGTTGGCATCGAGGACATGCCGCCGGGCCTTTCCTGGGAGGCCAACAAACTGGTGTTCGAAACGGCAACGGAGACGGACGGCTGCATCAAGATTTGCGGCATACCCCTTGTGTCCGATTCCTTCACCATGACCGTCAAATTGAAGGCCACGGTGCTGATCTTCAGCCAGGAGGCCTCTTTCCCGATCCGCCTGTACGTGGCGCCCAAGACCATTACGACTGCGGGTTTTACCATGACCAACGTGGTCGGATGCGGAAGCACCACGGTCACATTTGAGAACAACGTTCCGTCCGGCGGCGCCCCCGGCTTTACCTACGAATGGGATTTCGGCGACGGCACCATGTTCAACGGCGAAAACCCGCTCCCGCACGTGTACAACCAGCCGGGTTCGTATCCGGTCACGTACAAGGCCACAGTGGACACAGCCGGGTATCGACTGCTGAACGCCAAAATATTTTCGGTTAATTGCACCGATGCGCTCAATTCGCCCGACCTCTACATCGTCGTGCGCAACCCGAGCGGGGCCATAATTTATCAGGTGCCCTACGTCAACAATACCCCTTTGCCCTATACTTTTCCCATCGGAATACCGCTTGACCCCACAGGCAACTACACGCTCGAAGTGTGGGACGAGGACTCGGGACTGAAAGGCACCGACGACCCGTGCGGAGCCGTGCCGTTCAACATTCTTAGCACGGACACGCTGCGCTCCGGCAGTTTCGCCACCTTGCTCTCCATCGTACACCCGGTGGAAGAAGTGGTTTCCATGGATACCGTCGTGGTACACCCGGTGCCGATGAAGCCCTCGGTTTTTTCCAACATGCTCGAAGCCTGCGAAGGCACCAATGCCATTGTGCTCCAGTCCTCGAACGGCGGGCCCAACAGTTGGCTGCTGGACGGGGAGCCAATTCCAGGCGCCACTACGGACTTTCTGTACCAACCCACCACAAGCGGGCTGTATCAGGTGCAGGTGAGCAATTCGTTCGGCTGTACGGCCGTGTCCGATGCCGTGCAGGTGGTCTTTCATCCGCTGCCCGGCGAACCGGCGTACCAAAACGACCGGAACAACCTTGAGTTGATTGATACCACCGCCCTGCCGGCAAATTATGCCCTGCAGTGGTATCTGTTCAGCGGCCCCATCGCGGGAGCTACCGGGTTTGAGTATTGCGCCACCGAAAGCGGTACGTATGCGCTTGTGGTGACCGACCTGACTACCGGTTGCACCCGGAGCTACACGACGACCGTGACCGTCAATCCCAACTTTGACTGCACCGTGGGGGTGGGCAACCTGACAGAGGGCGTGCTCAGCATTTTCCCCAACCCGACCTCGGACGGGGCAACCATTCAGTTTGGAGAGCCGCTTGCCGCCGCTTCCGCGATGCGCATTTGGGACGTAGCCGGGCGCCTGCAGCACAGCATGGTCGTCGGCTCGGGCACCGACCGTGTTTTGATAAACGGTGGTCTGCTAAGCCCCGGCCTGTATTTTCTGGAGATGGTTGCCGGGGAGACGCGATACACGGGGCGTTTAGTGGTGGTTTGGTAAGGTGCCCAAGGCAGACGCATACATGTTGGACGGCACAAGCGTAAGAAAGGGGTAGATTGTTGATAACTAATGGGGTTACATGATTGCACATTGCATGATTGTTGATGTAATCTGCAATCATGTAATCTGTTTGTTTTGACTTCGCCGGTTTTGAAGGGCAGGGTTGATGCCTTTTGAACTACGAGCGTTTAAGGAACGACACCATGACTACCTTTGCCCCATGAAATCCGCTCCCGTCCGATCCTTCCAGTTGCATGCCCTCGTGTTGCTCGCGGCCCTGTTCGCCCTGAGCGCCAACCCCGTGCGCGCGCCGTTCAAGTTCTCCCGCGAATTTGACCCCCGCGAGGCCGTGTGGGTGGACTCCGTGTTCAACACCCTGAACGCTGACCAGCGCCTCGGGCAATTGTTCATGATCCGGGCGCATTCGGACAAAGGACCGGAGTACGAGCACGCGGTGGAGGACATCATCCGCACCTACCGGGTGGGCGGTTTGTGTTTTTTTCAGGGCACCCCTGAGCGCCAAGCCGAACTGACCAACCGCTACCAGGCCCTGTGCGACAGCCTGCCCCTGCTCATTTCCATGGATGCCGAATGGGGCCTCGGCATGCGCTTGCGCGAAAGCACGATTTCGTACCCGAAGCAGATCATGCTCGGCGCCATCCGCGACAACCGGCTGATTTACGATATGGGGCGCGACCTTGCCGCGCAGTGCCGCCGCTTGGGCGTGCACATCAACTTCGCCCCTGTGGCCGACGTGAACAACAACCCCGCCAACCCCGTCATCAACGACCGCTCCTTTGGCGAAGACCGCAACAACGTGGCCGCCAAGTGTTTCCAGTACATGATGGGCCTGCAGGACGGCGGCGTGCTGGCCTGCGCCAAACACTTCCCCGGCCACGGCGACACCGACGTGGACTCCCACCTCGACCTGCCACTCATCGCCCACTCCCTCGGGCGGCTCGACAGCCTCGAACTGTTTCCGTTTCGCGCCATGGCGCTGTACGGTGTGGGCGGCGTCATGGTGGCCCACCTGAACGTGCCAGCCATTGACCCGCGCCCCAACCGCCCGACCACGCTGAGCCGGCCTATGGTGACGGACGTGCTGCGCAAGGAACTCGGCTTCGAGGGCCTCATCGTGACCGATGCCATGGAAATGCAGGGCGTGACCAAATATTTCCTGCCCGGCCAGGCGGAAGTGGAGGCCCTGCGTGCCGGGAACGATATCGTTCTGCTGCCCAACGACGTGGGCACCGCCGTGGCCGCCATCAAAACCGCCCTGGCCGACGGTACGCTCGACCAGTCCCAACTGGACGAAAGCGTGCGGCGGGTATTGCGCACCAAGTACCGCCTTGGCCTCACACGGCCCCAGCGTGTGGACGTAGCCAACATCCGCCGCGACCTCAACCGTCCCGAGTCGCTGGTGCTGAAACGCCGGCTCATCGAGCATTCGCTCACGTTGGTGCGCGACGCCCTGGGCGTGGTGGGTTTTGAAAACTTGGAGAAATACCGCTTCGCTTCCTTGGCGATCGGCGATACCAACCGCACCGTGTTCCAAAACACCTGCGGCTATTACGCCCCTGTGGCGCATTTCAATTTGCCCAAAAACATAGACTCGGCGCAGGTGCAACCCCTGCTCGACACCCTGCGCAGTTTCGACGTGGTGCTCCTGAGCCTGCACGACATGAGCCGCCGCCCGGAAACGAATTTCGGCCTCAGCCCGGCCCGAATTGATTTGGTACAACGCCTCTGCGAGCAGGGCAACACGGTGGTGCTCACGGTGTTCGGCAACCCGTACAGCCTGAAGTTTTTCGAGTCAGCGCCCGTGGTGCTGCAGGCGTACACCGAGGACGCCATGACGCAGGAGATTGCTGCGCAGGCCCTCTTTGGCGCCGCCGATATTGACGGTATGCTGCCTGTCACTGCATCTGCGGCAGCCCGGCAGGGGCAGGGCATCGAGCGGATTTTTTCTTCCAAACGCATGGGATACGACCTGCCGGAGGCCGTCGGCCTGAACAGCGACACGCTGCGGCTGCTGGATACCTTGGTGGCCGACCTCATTGCCGACGGCGCGGCGCCGGGCTGCCAACTGCTCGTGGCCAAAAACGGAAAAATCGTATGGCACAAAGCCTACGGCCGCCACACCTACGACAGCACCTCCCAGCGGGTGACGCCCGACGACCTGTATGATCTGGCCTCCATCACCAAAGTAGCCGCCACCACGCTCGCCGTCATGCACCGCGTGGATGCCGGCGAAATGGCCCTCGACAAGCCCATGAGCGCCTATGTGCCGGAGCTGCTGAACACCGACAAAAAAGACCTGACAGTAGCGGAAATACTCGTGCACCAAGCCGGTTTGCAGCCCTGGATTCCGTTTTATGAAAAAACGCTGGTCGGCTTGGGCCGGCCCTCGCCGGACATTTATCACCCGGTAGCCATGACCTGCTACGAGGTGCCTGTGGCCAAAGACCTGTACATGGCCGACGACCACGTGGACACGGTCTGGAACCGAATTTTCAGTTCCCCCTTGCGCGGGGAAAAAACCTACAAATACTCCGACCTCGGGCTGTACCTCACGGCGCGGGCGCTGCAAAACCTCAACGGGCAGCCGTTGGACGTGTTTGCCCGGCGCACGTTTTATCGTCCGCTAGGACTGGCCACCGCCATGTTCAACCCCTGGCAGGAGGGCCTTGTCGAGCGCTGTGTGCCCACCGAAGACGACAACTATTTCCGGCAGCAGCGCTTGCAGGGCTACGTGCACGACATGGGCGCGGCCATGCTGGGCGGCGTGAGCGGCCACGCCGGGCTGTTCAGCAATGCCAACGACCTGGCTAAAATTTTCCAGATGCTGCTCCACAAAGGGGAATACGGCGGGCGGCGCTATCTGAAGACTGAGACAGTAGCGAAGTTCACCACCCGCTACCCGGGCAGCACCCGCCGGGGCATCGGTTTCGATATGAAGGAACTTGACCCCAACGCCACGAAAAACATGAGCGCCTTGGCCGGGCCGAACACCTTCGGGCACACCGGCTTTACCGGAAACGCCGTGTGGGCTGACCCCGACCACGACCTGATCTTCGTGTTTTTGTCGAACCGGACCTTCCCGAGTATGACTAACAACAAGTTGATCAACGGGGATTATCGGCCACGGTTGCAGGGAATTGTGTACCGGGCGATGGGGCGGATGTGAAGGCTGATCATATTTTTCAATTATTTGCTTTCATCATTAGTTTTGGTTACCCGACCGAGCAAAGAAAACAAGCTCTTAGTTCTTCTGTACCGCTTTTACAGTATGGTTACAAGTAGTGCCTTCACATGGCACGGTTGTTTCGCATCGACATCCTACTATGTTGCCATGTAATGTTAAAAAAGCGCAACAACTACATGGAGCTCCTGTACAGGTATGTTCTGTAGATGTATCCATTAATGTAGTACTGGTTCCACCGGTCTTAGCATACTCGACTCCTATGGGAACCCGTGCTCCGCTTCCATCAATACCAATACCGGATAAAAACCCTTTCGTGTATAAACTGTCAAATTCAAGTTGGATATTCGTAAAGGATCCAAGTTCTTTTCCAAAGGATTCGGCAATGGAGTCAAGATAGGCAGCCGCGTCTCCACTTGATATTACCCAAATGCTCCCGCTTTGAGTAGTTTCAAGTGTAATAGAACGGTTTGTATCCCTGAGGATAATTAGGGTTGGGGTGTCCATTTGATGTACGACGGTCTTCGTAAATGAAAAACAGTAAATACACGCAGCAACAATCGAGAAAAGAGGAAGTAGTTTTTTCATTGGGAGAAAGTTGTTAAGAGTAATGGTGAAACTGATAGAGATAAATTTTAGGTGATTGGTGATTTATTTAAGACAAAATTACGGCTGCAAACAAGTACCCTAAAACTTATTTGGTTGTATTTTAAAACTGACCTTGTTTTGATTTATAGCCGATGCTACTTTTGTTGTCGTATTCACCTTGTTTCCCGAGCAATTCCCACTACTACATGGAACATACCCGCGCCGAACCGATTTCTGACACGTTACGAAACCTCCGCCGATATTACGGACTGCCTCAAAAATTCTTGGCAACAAGTCTTGGGATTTCTCAAGCCGCATACAGCAAAATGGAGGCTGGCGGCATCCGTATCTCCCAAAAACACTTAAGTCTTGTTGCGGATGTGTACGGGCTTCCACTTGATGCCGTAACGGAGAAAACATCGGACGAAATCATCCGCAGTATCATTGATGAAAAACTTTTGCCCCCCCCCGCTTCATGGTAAGGGAACCCCGGATTAGGTAGTTGGATGCCACTATCCGAGCATGAGGCTTCACGGGAAACGCCGTGTGGGCTGACCCCGACCAGGACCTGATCTTCGTGTTTTTGTCCAATAGAACCTTCCCGAGTATGACCAACAACAAGTTGATCAACGGGGATTATCGGCCACGTTTGCAGGGAATTGTGTACCGGGCGATGGCAAAAAAGTGATGCCTTCGCCGCGATTTGAGCGGATCAATCCGCACAAATCGCGGCAACTATTCTCATACCCAAGCATTGGAAATCTATCCGGCAAACTCTTTTTTTAGTGCTTCAAAAACCTCCAAGCGAACAGCACGGCTGCTTTTTCGGAGCCTTGCCAGTATATTCAGTGCCGTATCTCCAAGTGCTTGTACGTTGCTTTTCCCATGATTACAGTTGCTGCAAAGTACCCGGAGATTCTCCGCATCATTGGTGCCACCCTGACGTTTGTTTTTAACATTAGCAGTTGTTCCACAGAGCGGGCTACGGCAGCGGCTAATTGAGGCGGAACAGCATTTCCAATTTGGCGGGCTATTTCAATCTTACTTCCCTGAAAGACAAAATTATCAGGGAAAGATTGAAAACGAGCGGCCTCCCGGTGTGTAATCGGCCTGTGCTGCACAGGGTGCAGGTAACGGCCTTTTTCTGGCTTAAAAAATTCCGTGCGTATGGTAAAGGAGGGCTTGTCCCACCATAACCTTCCGAACAAGTCTGTCCCGCCTGATTTTTTTCTTTTCCAGCAATCAGGGGTCAATTCGGGCACTGATTTTTCCAGATCAAATCGGTTCATACCTTCCTTCGGGATTGCTTTGTAACGCTTCACGCTCATGTCGGTCGGCGTTCTGCCGAAATGAATATTCAATGGTGCCGCGATATTTCTGGCCTCTGTTCCTTCAGGGGCTGGAAGATCGGCAATTGCGTCGCGTACAGTGCGCCAAGGCTTTGGATGATCTACATATTCTTCGTTTTTGAATAAATTGTTCTCCATCCGGCCTGCTTTTTTGGGGTCGAAGTGGGTCTTTCTCGGAGGAAAGACGGCTTTGGGGTCGGCGAATTTACACCCAAGGATAAACGCGCGAAAACGGGTTTGAGGCACACCATAATCGGCGGCGCACAGCTTTGCCCAAGCGAGTTGAAATCCCATTGCCTTGGCTGTCTCTACAATTTGCGTATGTTCCAAAGAGCCGAGTAGTTGAGGTACGTTTTCCATCAAAAACACTTCAGCCCCTGAACGCTCCACCACTTCCAAGAATGGGCGCCACATTTGTTTGCGCGGATCTCCCTCCCTGAATTTGTTAAGCAAACTGAATCCTTGGCAAGGCGGCCCACCGATCACCACGTCGGCGCGAGGAATCTCTATTTCCGGGTTATTGATCAGGGCAATTATATCGCCTTCATGGCAATGTTCACCAAAATTGGCGTTATAGGTGCGGCAAGCATCAGGATTGAAGTCGTTGGCCCAAACGGAGACAAATGGGTTTCCGAAGGCTTTTGAAAACCCTAAAGTCATACCTCCTGCTCCTGCGAAAAGATCAATTAACCGATAAGCATGTTGCTTGGCTGGAGCATGTACTTTCTGAGGAGAAACTACTACAGTTTCCCGCATTTGGTCTGTGATGATGTCCATGATATTACCTGTTTGGCAGATAAACGTGAAATTTGAACAGCAATGTTAAACCATTTTTTTAAAACAAAAAATTGTTTTTTGACCCGCCGACATAAACCAGTTAAGCGACGGTAGAGAACCCGCGTTGTTTTAAATCACTGCTGCCCCGCCACCAGCATCTGCGCCTGCCCGACCCAGTCGTCCTGCACGATTTTGGTGAAGGAAATGCCGAGCATTTTGGCGACCTGCAGGATGTCGTTGTCTTCCCACTCGCTGATCTGCGCAAAACTGACCACGCCCATGTCGCGCAGGCGGGCGGCGTGCTCGCTGCCGATGCCGCGGATGCGCAGCAGGTCGTCGGGGCGGGCGGGCGTATGGGTGGGGCCGGAATCGCCGTCGGAGGCGGCGGCGCTTTCGGCGAGTTGGCGCACCTGGATGGCATAGCGTTCCAGTTCACGCACTTGCTGTTCGATGCGGGCGCGGGCGATGTCAAGTTGTTCGCGTAGTTGGCGGCGCTCTTGTTCGAGCAGCATGTTTTTTTCTTCCAGTTCGCGCAATTGGCGCTGCATGCCGGCGAAGTCGGCGTGCAGGGTTTTCCAGGCGCCGACCTGGCTTTCGATGCGCGCAAGTTCGGATTCGAGCCGGTCGTTTTCGGCCTGCAGGCGCTGGTTTTCGGCTTCCAGTTCGGGCAGGCGGTTGACCCACAGGGCGGCGTTGGCTTCCGCGCGTTCCATGCGTGCGGTATTGGCCTGGGCGGCGGCGAGCAACAGGTTGCGTTCGGATTCGTACTGTTCCACCTGTTCGCGCAGGCTGCCGAGTTCGATGGTGGTCTTGCGCAGGTCCACTTCGCGCAGGTCGTAGTAGTGTTTGACCTGTGTGTAGAGGCGCGCCAGCGCGTTGCGTTCCTGGGTCGTGCGCTCCAGGAGGCGGGCCAGGGCGCGTTCGGGCCATGAGGCGCGCAGGTTCCAGCCGATCAGCACGCCCGCCAGCACGGCGATCGTCCAGAACAGCCCGAAGAGTACCGGATCGCTCAAAAAGTCCATGATTAACCGAAGGATTTCGATCAAAGGTATTGCAAATTGAAGTAAATCAACCGAGTAGGGCCAAATTTTGTTCTTTTTGACGTTTATTTGCCGTTCGGACCCCGGGAAACGGGGCTTAATCGCCACCGATGACACACCACACGAGCCAGTTATTGCATTTTTGGAGGGGTATTCCAAGACGATGTCTTTGGCTTTGGTTGGTCTTGTTGCCAAATGCAGCGGAGGCTCAAAAGGCTTCCGACGAACAAGTATTTGTCCGCATAGACACGATTATCCTGGAGGGCAACCGCAAGACCCGCTCGGCGTTCATCCTGCGGGAACTGGAGTTTTCCGCAGGCGACACCCTCGCGTTGGCCACCTTAGCCGAAACGCTCGAATGGAACCGTCTGCGGGTGATGAATACCCGACTGTTTACCAGTTCCTCCGTCAGTTTGGAAACCCTGGAGCCTGGCAACCGCCTCGCCGTGCGTTTCCAGTTGGTCGAAACCTGGTACTTCTACCCGATCCCCGTGTTCGAACTGGCCGACCGCAATTTCAATGTCTGGTGGACGGAGTTCAACCGCTCGCTCAAACGCGTCAACTATGGTGTCAGTTGGACGCACCTCAACCTCAGCGGCTGGGCCGACGTGCTGAAAATCAACCTCAACTTCGGCTACACCAACCGTTACGAAGCGGTGTACGAACGCCCGTGGTTCAACCGTCGCCAAACCCTCGGTTTCCGGGTGGCCGTGGGGATGAGCCGGGCGCACGAAGTGGCATATCAGACCTTGGGGAACAAACAGATTTTTTCCGTAAACCAAGACATCTGGCAACGCGAGCGCTTCTACGCCAACCTCGCGTTCAACTGGAGGCCCAAGTTGCTGGACAATCATTCTTTTTCGCTGGAATACCACAACAACCAGGTAGGCGATTCCATTGCCCGAGAGGTCAACCCGGCCTATTTTCTGAACGGCCAAACCCGTCAGAGGCACTTCAGCCTCGTATATCGCTTCGTGACCGACCGGCGCGACATCCGGCCCTATCCGCTCAGCGGCTGGCTGGGCGCGGTGGAAATCCGGCAAAACGGCCTCCTGCCTTCCGACGACCTGCACCTGTTCCGGGCTTCCGGCGAACTGCGAAAACATTTCCTGATCACACCGCGCCTGAGTCTGGAAGCGGTCGCCAAAGCACGCTTCAGTTTTCCGCGCCGGCAACCGCCGTATTTCAACAACCAGGCCCTCGGGTTTGGCGGCGACCTGGTGCGCGGGTTCGAGTTTTTTGTGATGGACGGCCTCGACTTCGGGCTGCTCCGCAGCTCATTGCACATCGGTGTCCTCGACCTCACCATCAATCTCGGCCGACTTATGCCCATGAAGGCGTTCAAGGTGATGCCGCTAAAAATCTATTTGTCGTTGAACAACGACCTCGGGTACGCCAACGACCCGTATTATGCAGCCGGGAACCCGCTGAGCAACCGTTTGCTGCACGGCTACGGCCTCGGCCTCGACCTAGTGGCCTACTACAACATGGTGGCCAAATTTGAGTGGAGCTGGAAGGGAATCGGTGGCAGCGGATTTTATGTGAACATCAACACAGGGATTTAATGATGAATGATGAATAATGAATGGGATGATTATGGTCGGTTTTGCGCGGATGCGCCCGACATGCCGCTGTTCATGCAGGGATGGTATCTCGATGCTGTGTGCGGTAAAGAAAACTGGAATGCCGCATTGGTGCGAAAGGGTAAGCGTGTTGTCGGCGTGTTCCCCTATTTTTTGAAAAAAAAATTTGTGTGGCGCTATGTGGCGATGCCGCCGCTGTGCCGCATGATGGGGCCCTACTTGTTGCCCGAATACCGCACGCCGCGCAAGGAAATGCCGCTCCTGCAAGAATTGGCAAACGGCCTGCCGGCAGGCCTTGCTGCCTTTGAGCAGGATTTCAACTATACCGCCACCAATTGGCTGCCCTTCTACTGGCGCGGCTACGCCCAAACCACGCGTTATTCCTATACGCTCCGGCTTGCCGACCTGAAAACGCTCCGGGCCAACCTTGCGCCCGACTACCGCAACAACAAACTGCCCAAGGCAGCGGCCCATGTGCGCGTGCGCACCGGCGACGACCTCGATCTTTTTTTTCGGGTACACAACCGCTCGTTCCAGCGCCAGGGCCTCGAAGCACCCGTGCCCCTTGACCTGCTCCGGCGGCTCGACGGCGTTCTGAAAGAGCGAAATGCCCGTGCGATGTTTTTTGCCTCCGACCAAAAAAACGGCGACGTGCATTCCGTGGCTTATCTCGTATGGGACCGGCATTCGGCCTACTACCTGCTGGCGGGCGACGACCCCGCCTTGCGCCGTTCCGGTGCGGGCATCCTGCTGGCCTGGGAAGCTATCCGATACGCCCGGGAAACGCTCAACCTGAACACATTCGATTTTGCCGGAAGTATGCTCGAACCGATCGAGCGTGTGCGCCGACAGTTCGGCGCCGAACCGAAGCCGTACTTCCGGGTGCGAAAGGAATGGTCGTGGGCCTGGAAAGTAGGGAAGATGGTGCTGCGATAGGGTAAGGCTTGGACACGTCCAAAAATTGGATTACATGATTGCAGACTACACTCGGATGTACACTACGTCAGGGCACTACCTGTGCTGCTTCACTCGCTGGCGCCTCGGCCACTTCGCGAGGCAGAGTCTGCTCCACCAAGCGGCGTGCCTCGCGCAGGGCTTGGGCATGGAAATGCTCCGGCGGCACGGCTTTGGCAAACTTGGCCAGGTCAGCCCAGTGCAGCAGCTCGGCCAGCGCGTTGTGCAGCGGCTCGGGCAGATTCTTGTCGGCGAGCAGGCGTGGGATGTCATCAGATGCCGATTCCAGCGCGGGGACGCGGAAGCGGTGTTCGAGGTACTCGCGGACAACGCGCGACAGTTCCGAATAGTAGGTTTTGATTGCCCCTTGCTGCCAGTATTGGCGGCGTTCCAGCTCGGCGAGTTGGCGCAGGGCCAGTTCGTGAGGCGGCAGCCGAAGTACGCGTTCGCCCAGCAAGCCCGACTTTTTTTTGCGCAGCAGGAACCACCACACTGCCAACGCCAGTACGAGTACCGCAGCGCCGATGAAGCCGAAGGGCAGCAAAAAGTCGGTCCAGTTGGCCGGCTCGAGTTGGATATTCTTGATGCTGTGCATTTCGGCCAGTTCGTCGGGGGAAGGCGTGGGCAGCACGTTCAGTTCGAGCGGGTTGGTTTGTACGGTGGTGCCGTCGGATAGGGAAATGCCGAGCGGGGGCAGCCAGAGTTGGGCGGAGTCGAAGGTAATGAGCGAGATGTCGTTGGTCCAGCGATCGTGGCGGTTTTGCCAGCCGGTGGCGCCAAGGATATTTTGAGCAGGCAGGAGGGTTTCCCAGGGGGAAAAGTCCACGTTGGCAGGTTGGCCCAAGTGCCCCGGCACGCTCAGGTGCAGGACGAAGGGGTTGCCGGTTTCCACATAACCGCTGTCGAACGAGGCCACCGCATCCGTCTTCTGGGCAAGAAGGGACGGGGCGAGCAGAAGCAGCGCCAGAAGGAGTAGATAAAAAAGTTGCGTTCGCGGAGTCACGACGGGAATGAATTAGCCACCTGAAACAGGTTCGGCAATAGCTGCTCTGCCAGGTTTTCGCGGGCAAAAATAGGCGCTTAGCGGGAATACCTATCTACCAAGGGGCAACTCGGGTTTGGTTTTTTTCGGGCCTCCGAAAGCATAATCGCAGCGCACAGCCACCCGCACCGGCGCGAACTGCACCGTTCCGCCAATGCGCCCCACGTCTTCGCCGAAGGTATCGGTTGCGATTCGGGCGCGGCGGACGATCCCCTGTCCGTTGTACCAGCGGAAGCCGCGTGCGCCGATGTTCGGGCCGGCCACCACGCCATCAATATCCTCCAACGCGACATCGCAAAGACGACACTTTTCCAGTTCTGGCACCTCAATGCGGCTGCTGAATGTCCCGGTGATTACCGTGAAATCGTTCGCCCGTTCCGAAAAAACAATGGCGCCGTCGAGCTGGAGGAAATTGCCGTCCAGCGAAACCCGGAAGGTGCAGCGCCAGTCACCGAGACCGTAGGTATCGGCATCGCCGCGCACGAGTTTGTCCGCTACGATCTGCGCGTCGGGCAGTTCGATCTGGAAGGAACGCTGCGCATGGGCCAGGTGTGGCATGGTGACAAGCAACAAACAAAACAAGAGTGGTCGTGTGTAGTTTTTCATGCGATCAAGTACGCAAGGAACGTGTGTTTCAGATTTTTTTCAGAAAAAACTACTCGATAAAAAACCGACCGGTGCTCAGGCTTCGTAGGTGTGTGGCAGTAAGGCTTTACGGACAAACACATCTCATCACGTTGAAAAATTTACCAACTATGCAATTCTACCGACTTCTGGGCGCTGCGGCGCTCATCTGCCTGTCGCTGCCGGCATCGGCACAAAGCCCCGTGAGCGGGTTTATGAACGGCAAAGGGCATGGCGCCATCGCGCTGTCCTACACCGCCGAGCAATACGACAATGTTTTTCTGGTACCCAATGAAGTGCAGGGCGTGCCCGTGTTCAACGAGGTCGCACTGAACAGCATATCGCTGTACGCCTCCTACGGCATTTCGGACCGCCTCGACGTGGTGCTCGGCCTGCCTTACATTTCCGCCAAAGGCGAAGCCAACGAAACAGTGCTACAAGAACTGGGCTTCGAAAACGAACGCAGCGGAATCCAGGATGTTTCCCTGTTCCTCAAGTACAACCCCTACAGCCTCGACGCCGGAGTCGGCACACTCGATTTCATTCTTGCTGCCGGACTAAAAACCCCGCTCGGCGACTACAAAGCGGACGAGGGGCTGCAATCCATTATCGCCATCGGCAACCGCGCCACGAGCGTCAGCGGCCTGGCTATCGCCCAGCTCCGTACCACATCGGGCTTTTTTGCCGCCACCCAGATCGGGTACAGCCTGCGCAACAGCGAGGTGCCCAACGCGCTCCTGGGCGAGATCAAGGCCGGCTATGCGCACAAATATTTTTATGTGGATGCCTGGTACGCCGGCCAGGTATCGGACGGCGGCGTGAACATTCTCGGCGAAGGGTTTACGGGCTTTTTTCCCGCCACGGACGTGACCTTCACCCGGGTCGGGTTGAATGCCTATGTCCCCGTGGCGGGCGGCTTCGGTCTCTCCGCAGGGGTCAGCAAGTACCTCACCGGGCGCAACATCGGCGAGGCCACGGGCTTCTCCGGCGCATTGGTTTACTCGTTCTGAATTTGTTTTTCTCCACCAACTCAACACACAAAATCATGCAACTCATATCCAAGTATATTCTGCCTGCCGTGCTTGTTGCGGCTACTATTTCCCTGATTTCCTGTAAAAAAGACGACGACCTGCTGCCCAGCATCGCAGCCATCGCGGTAGCAAACGCCGACTTCAGCACCCTCGAGGATGCGGCTGTACAAGGCGGCGTGGCCGTGGTGCTTTCCAACCCAAACCCCGGCGACCCATCCGGCGCCTACACGGTTTTTGCCCCAACCAATGACGCTTTTTCCCGTCTGGGTCTCAACAGCGGCGCCGACCTTGCCGTATTGCAGGATGCGTTCCTGACCAGCACATTGCTCTACCACGTATCCAACGGAAACCTCGCCGGCAGCAGCATTGCCGCCAACGGCACCTCGCCTTCTGCTTTGGGCCCAACACGCCGCTTCATCACGCGCGGCAGCGACACCTACATCAACGGCTCCAAAATATTAGCCACCGACGTCTCGGCTTCCAACGGCACGGTGCACGTCATTGACAAGGTGCTTTTGGCCACCGGTGTGGACATTGTGCAATCGGCACTGGCGCTCAAGGATGCGCAGGTTTTCGTGGTGCCTGAACTGTCGTTTCTGGTGGAAGCGGTTTTGTACGCCGATCTGGCCGGGGCGCTTACTGCCTCGCCGGGCAGCCCGTCGTTCACCGTGTTTGCACCGACGGATGCGGCGTTCAAACAACTGGGTGTGGATTTGGGCGTAGCCCTGAATGTACCCGCCGATATCCGGCAATTGCCGAAGGATGTGGTAACGGCCGTGCTGCTCCACCACGTGGTGGCCGACGGCGGCAAGTTTACCTCCGAAATGAACGGCGGCATGGTAACCCCGTTGGGCGGCACGGCGCTGACATTCGGCGCGTTTACCAACGGCACGCTCACAGTGAAAGGAAACAGCAATGCCGTAGTGGCGAACATGGTCATCCCCGATGTGCAGACGAGCAATGGCGTGGTACACGTGATTGACCGGGTGCTTTTGCCGTAGTCCTTGGTAACTGGTTTTTACAAAAAAATCCGTGTCCGGTCCGTGCAAATCCGTGTCCCATCCTACGCTTGATGGGACACGGATTTGCACGGACCGGACACGGATTTTTTTTGGTGTTGAAGGAGATTTTGGACATCGGAAAGCATTCGTGACGACGCTACATATCAATCTGGGTGCCTTGAACGCTATCAACTAAGATAAACAAGTGCTTCATTCTCCTATAGTGACGACGCTACATATCAATCTGGGTGCCTTGAACGAGGCTATGGTGGAGGAGCTCCGGCAGCAATATGGCCCGGCGGCCGAATTGGAAATCTCGGTACCGGAAAAGCCGGAAGCCTGGCTGACCGAATCAGAGTTCTGGCAGATCATCGCCTTGCTCGACTGGTCCAAAACCGGTGACGATGAGGCAGTCATTGCTCCGGCGGTAGCCCAATTAGCGAAACTTCCGCTGAGTCATATCCACCAATTTCAAGACATTTTATCCCGAAAACTGTGGCTGCTGGATACCCGAGCACACGCCAATGCCTCACTGCGGAATGATCCTCAGGCAGAACTCTCTGCCGACTACTTCCTGTACGATCGCTGCTGCGTGGTGGCCAACGGTCGGGATTTCTATGAAAAAGTCCTGTACGATCCGACACTTATGCCGGCGGGATATTCATTTTCGCGGCTGTTGTCCGTGGCTTCAAAGGCGTATCGGATGAAAACCGGAAGGGATTTTGTGCATGTGCCGGCACGCAACTACGAAACGTACAGCAACGCCGAAGGATGGGCCGAATAGTGAACCTATGCCACACGGGAATTCTCACGAGAACAAACAGTCCCATCACCTGTACAAAATGCCGACCTCCGACGCACCTCGCCGGGTCAGTCGAGGCGGTTGTTATTGGGGTGGATTTTTTCGACCTCCTGACCCACCGCCAGCAGATATTCCGGCAGGGCCTCCCGGATGGCGGCCACCTGCTCCTTTACCTCGTCGCTGAGGTGCTCCTCAATCACCGAGTCCAGTTCCTGGCAGTGCAGCATCACGACCATGAGCAGGCCATGCACAAATTCGGTTTGATTGGCGGCGGCAGTCTTTAGTTTCTGGATGCTGGGGGTGTGTTTTGTGTGCTCCATGTGTGGGTGGTGTTTGTGAAACCATCAAAAAATGCATTCATCAGCGTTTTTAGGCGATTGACCTTTTCCTCATTGACGCGAATATCGTCCATGTAAAGCCTCTTGTTGATTTCGATCATTATCCCCTTTACGTTTTTATTCAACCCAAAAAATCCAATCGGAATGATACAGCCAGAGTAGGGGTTGTTCATTTCTACGGAAAAGCCATGCCCTGCCCAAAAGTTCACCGTGTAGCGCAATAGGTAGTCCGGCGTGTGGTATGCATCGGTGCCGAGGCAAATGTCCGGCGAGGCGGGTTGGTACAGAAGCGATCCGATAGGCTCTTCGTTGAAGGAATGGCAATCCACGATATGGCAAACCCCGTACCGTTTCAAACGCTTGTCCACTTCCTGAAAAAACAACGCGTGGTGCGCCTGGTAGTAATCCCGGAAGACACGCTGCTTGAAATCGGCATCCATTTTTCGCAACTCCGACCCGTCATATCCCTTCGTGTAGAAAAAACCTCTGCCGATTTTGTGCATTGGCTCGGCATCATCGCCCAACCGCTCCACATCACAGAAAAGCCGACTGAAAGGCGTAACAATCTTGCCAATGCCATGGACATCGAAAATCTCATCCGTCGCCCAGTCGGTCAAACGGGCAAGATTGTTTTCCACCTTCTCCAAGTCAAACCCGGCATAATCCGGGATGCGCGTAGAGGAATGGGGGATATGGAGAAAAAAAGTGCCTTTGATTTCTTCCCTCGACAAGTCAATCCCTGATATGGCATTAGGTGTCATAGGCATTGTTTGCAGTTTTTGTGGCTTCGGAAGGACAAACGTGCCGTCCCAATGGGACGGGGGGGCTAATCAATTACCCCAATCATGCGCAGGTACACTTCCTCCGCTTTCATCACGGCCTGCACCTCTTCCTCGGTGACTTCAAGCCCTTTTTTGCCGCACAGTTTGACGGTCTGGTACACGTTCTCGTCGTCGGCTAAAAATTTCATCTCCAGAATGGTATCAACCTCGTAGCGGGTGAACCGCTTCTGAAGTTCCTCCGGCAGGTTTTGCCAGGTGATGAGGTCGGCGATACGGGTGTCATAAACGCGTTGTTCCATGGTGTGGAGATTGTGGTGAAGTGGGTGAAGGTGGGCATGGTTACAGCGAAATGGCCGGGATTAATACCTGCTCGATCAAATACTGGTGTCGGGTTTCCAGGAGTTTTTCCTTGTCGGATTCGGAGAGCAGCAGTTCCAAGTGTTCCTCCACGGTCTTTTCCGAAGGCTGGGTTTTCGGCGTTGATTTGTGCAGAATTTCAAAGTTGGTCCCGTCTGCGGTGAAAATGATGCCCACGCCGTCTTGCTCGTTGTACCCGTTTTTCTTTAGTTCGCTTTTCAGGTCTTCGGAGCCTTTTTCATATCGGAAAACCAGGTAAACATGGTGCGAAAAATCAAGGTAGTATTTGGCTTGTCCGATGCCGTCAGCCTTGGGCAAGACCGCTTTTACTTCAAAAGTCGTGAACGTGGGTTTGAAGGAAATGTAGTACTTGTGTGCATCCCAACGAATGTAGTATCCGTCTACATTTTTCCACTTTCTGCCCCGGCGAGCCTCAGAACGAAAACTGATGATATTAGGCCCAGGAAAGGTGTTGTGCGTCTCCTCCAGATCATCCAGCCATTTGTGAAATGCCTTCTCGACATCTTGCTCGGGCTTCTCACGCTTTATCTTTTCTTTCTGATACTCTGCCCAGAGTTGATCTACTTTTTGAGAAAGAGCCGCTTTGTCTGACTGAGAGAGGGCGGAACGACGGTATTTTTCCTCTGCGAACTTGATCCCGCCGATTCGTCCCTGCCTGTTGGGGATGATCTTTTTGTTTGAACAAAGCGCCTCCCGGATGAGGTCGCCGTATTCCTCGAAACCGTCGCTCAGGTGGTTCAAAAATTCAACGCGCGAAATCACCATGTCCTCCGACTTAAAGAGCACTTCGGCAATTTCAAAGACCTTTTGCTTGATTTGTTCGCTTGTCATGTGAATGGGTGGTTGATGGCTCTTAATGCAGAAGTGAAATTTCCCCTGATCTCTACTGCTTTTGGGATTCCAGGAATTGGACGATTTTTTTTAACGGTATTTCATGCTTGTGACCACTTGGCGATTTTAGAATTCCTTTTATTTCAAAACTTTTAGGGCTACCAGACTCTGAGATACTAATGGCATCCTTATAGCCAGCAAATTCACAATTTTCAGAATCAACGGGCATTACACCCCCAATTAGGTTTTTGGCACGAGTAATAAGGTCATTCAATTCAAATTCGTCCATTGTCGGTAGTTTAAAAAATTATCAGATCAGAGATTTTCAATGCTACATTACAGTTTACTGGAGGAGAGATGCTGCTAATTCATGGTGGAGTTTCAGATGTCAGGATGTTAGCCAAATTACAGGAAACCCTTCCCCGTGGCTCCACAATTTCTTGTTCCCCTTAATGATAGTTAATATTCTGTCTCGCAGGGCTAACGGGTCAACCTTAACCCAGCCGTCTTCATATTTAACCGGAATCCCCGTTTCTCCAAGTACCCATTTCAAAGAATCCATACCGGGCATTGCTTTATGCATAAGCCCATTTCTGAAAATTTGCCAAAAATGGTAGGCATTTTCCTTATTTTTTAGGCTCAGTTCCTGTTTGATGTGTTTAAAAACCGGGTGGTTCTTGTAAAAATTTCCCTTACCATCTCCCTCAAAAAGTTGAGAATGCGTTATCCTCAAATACCTTTCATATAAAGGAAGTATCACCATCAAAATAATGAAACCCTCATCCCTGTCCATGCGACGCAACGGTTCGAAGAACCACTTTTCAAGTCGGTCTTGGTTTGACTCCGGAGTCATAAAATAAAATTGGTGGGTACTCCTGATTTGAGGCTCGTTGGCTTTAGAATTCGGATTAAATGAAGAGGTATCTTCAGTCTTGTATTCAGGTTGTTTTTGCATTGGCAGTATGTATGTTTGTTTAAAATTCACCCCACAAACTTACCCTTCCTCCCGCCCTCCCCGCAACCCAATTGCAACCAAAGGTCATTCCGCGCAACCAAAGGTCAAATACGCCAACGAACCCAAAGAAGCGGCTACCTTTGGGCACTGCTTATGCGCTGCTTTTTCCTGATTATCGGCCTGTGGTTTGCCCTGCCGGGCATGGCGCCGCCCGCGGCGGGCCAGCGTGTAGTGCTGCCCGGCGCCCGGTACACCATCCGCGAGGGACTGGCCCAGCAGCAGGTGCGGGCATTTTGGGAAGACACGCCCGGCTACGTCTGGATCGGCACCAACGGCGGCATCTCCCGCTTCGACGGACGCGCCCTTGTGCCCATCCGCGAGCCAGGCACCGCCGGCAAGCGGATTTTTTCCATCCGCGAAGGCCCCGACGGCAGCATCTGGTACCGTTCCGGCGAGTCGGTGTACCGCTTCGACGGACGCACAACCAGCCCGCTGCCCGCGTCGGACACCTTCTGGCAAGCCGTGCCGCCGCACCTGTGGGTGCTCATTCCGCAGCAACTGCCGGAGCTCCTCGGCGGCCAATACCCGCAACTCTGCGACCTGCAAAAAGATCGGTACCAGATGTTCACCGACCCCGCCGGCGCCGCTGTGATCCTCGACCTC